>ERZ1292630.797-Hain-H41-02um-R3-797-length-32041-cov-166_pt1 | contig 32041 bp, 34 predicted proteins | sample MGYA00564408_ERZ1292630 | MGnify/ENA primary metagenome ERZ1292630 (study PRJEB36523, sample SAMEA6512641) | groundwater metagenome | collected 2019-01-08 | study: AquaDiva: Metagenomics assemblies of 32 groundwater samples
GCGGGCGCTGCTCGAACCAGTTGAGTTTCGACCGAAGTCGAACGACCTCCCCCACAACAATGACGGTCGGCGGCTCCATTTTTTCAGCTTCGGCCTTCTCCACAATATCAGCCAATGTACCTACAACAGTCTGCTGGGAGGCTCTCGTTCCCCACCGAATGATCGCCACGGGTGTAGACCCCGCTCGCCCTTCGGCTAGGAGGGTCGCGGCGATCGTCGAAAGATTTTTCATGCCCATGAGAAAGACAAGCGTCCCTTGGCTCGTCGCCAGCCTCGACCACTCCAGGGCCGTTGAAGGCTTTTCTGGATCTTCATGTCCGGTCACAATCGTCAGCGTAGACGCTAACGTCCGATGAGTCACCGGAATACCGGCATAGGCAGGGGCAGCAACCGCAGCGGTCACCCCAGGAACGATTTCGAATTCGATCCCGGCCAACGCGAGCGCTTCCGCCTCCTCTCCTCCCCGCCCAAAGACAAACGGATCGCCACCCTTCAACCTCACAACCACGCTGCCTGCGCTGGCTCGATCAATCAGCAGACGATTGATCGCGTCCTGCTCAGGGTATTTCCCTTTGCCTCTGCGTCCGACATACACCCGCTCCGCTTCATCTCGGGCATGGGCAAGGAGAGCGGGGTTAGCCAGATAATCGTAGAGGACCACGTCAGCCTGCTCAAGACACTCTTTCCCTCGAAGGGTCAACAGACCAGGATCTCCCGGACCAGCTCCGACTAAATAGACCTTGCCCTTCTTGTTTCGTCGTACCATGTTCACGCTGATCCGTAAATCTCCAGGAGAATCTTGTCCCCTCCACGAGTCAGTAATCGTTCCGCCAATTGGACACCTAGAGCGTGCGCCTGCTGAGCTGTCCCCTCAATCTGGTCGCGAAGAACGGTCTTTCCATCGACACTGGCGACAAGACCATCCAAAACCAACTGCTCTCCAGACAGGGTTGCGTAGGCTGCGATGGGCACCTGACAGCCTCCTTCTAGGCGGCACAAGAAGGCCCGCTCTGCGGTCACGGTCGTATGGGTGACCTGATGATTGAGTCGAGATAAGACGGAACGCACGAAGGCATCGCTCGTCCGACCTTCGATCCCAAGGGCTCCTTGTCCGATTGCAGGCAGACTGAGGATGGGAGAAAGATATTCCGTGATGGTCTGAGACCACCCTAACCGATGCAGACCAGCAGCGGCCAAGACGATGGCATCGAACTGGCCCTCTTTGAGTTTCTTTAATCGTGTATCCAGATTCCCGCGCAGCATCGCGATCTTCAGGTCTGGCCTGGCTTGTAACAGTTGTGCCTGGCGTCGAAGGCTCGCAGTCCCGATCGTCGCCCCTAAGGGGAGCGTGCTGAATGAATGCCCTTCTCGGCTGATCAACGCATCACGTGCATCTTCACGAGGAGGCACACAGAGAATGTCGAGACCTTCTGGCAATTGCGCCGGAACATCCTTCATACTGTGAACCGCAAAATCGACCTCACCAGCGAGCAAGGCGTCCTCAATTTCCTTGACGAACAGGCCTTTCCCCCCGATTTTTGCCAATGGTACGTCGAGGATCTTGTCGCCAGACGTCTGAATTTTCTTGAGCACAACCCGGACCCCCGGTACCACGTCCTGAACCTTGGACTGAAACCATTCACTTTGGCAAAGCGCCAACTTGCTTCCTCTCGTTCCCAGAACCAAGGTTGCGCGTTGGCCGTTCGGTATCGACACGATGAAACTCTTTTCGTTACCCGCCGATCAGCGAGCTCGTTTACGGACTGATGTTTCTGAAACTGGATCCTCGGCACCCGACTCTACCGCGCTCTCAGGATGATACCGCGGCGACTCTCTAGAAGGCTCGATCGGTTGAACAGACGCAGCCGGTTGGTCGAGAGAGAAAAATCGCCTGGCCGCTTCGACGAACGCCGGGCCATTCGAGGAGTTGACTTCGGCCTTGAGGGTGACCATCGTGCGATGAACTAATTTATTGACGATCGAGGAGGCAAGGCCTTCAACCAGTTCACGGTCCTGAGGAGACAGGTGCGGCAATCGCGCAAGCACCCTGTCGACCTCCGCCCGCTTCAGGTCGTCGACGTGGCTCCTCAGGGCGACGATCGTCGGAGTGACCTCCAAGGATTTCATCCAATCCAGCATGGTGGTCACTTCTTCCAAAACCATCCGCTCAGCCTTCTCAGCCTCCTGCACGCGCCCGGCTCGGTTCTGTTCAACGCGCTGTGTGAGATCATCAATATCGAAGAGAAACGCATTGTCGACATGGCGAACGGCCGGGTCGATATTCCGAGGAACTGAAATATCGATCAAGAACATCGGACGGTTCATGCGCTCTTCGACCGCACGGCGCACATCCTCAGCGCCGACAAGATAATGGGCCGCACCCGTCGAAACCAGCACGATATCCGCCAAAGCCATGTCATCCTTGAACTGATCGAATGGAACGGCCGTCCCGCCGAATTTCGCGGCAAGATCGACCGCATGTTGTGGAGTCCTCGTTGTAATGCGCACATGCTTCACACCATGAGCGATCAAATGGCGCGCGGCCAGCTTCGCCATTTCACCGGCACCAATCAACAACACCGTCTTCTCATGAAGATCCGAAAAGATCTTCTTCGCCAGTTCGACCGCGGCATAGCTGACCGAGACCGCCATTTCTGCAATTTTCGTTTCGGTCCGCACCCGCTTGGCCACCGAGATGGCCTTCTTCACGACCTTGTTCATGATCACACCGGTCGTCTTATGGGCCAGCGCGACTTCAAACGCACCCTTGAGTTGTCCCAGGATTTGAGATTCCCCAATAATCATAGAATCGAGACTGGCAGCGACTCTGAACAAGTGACCGATCGCTCGATCGCCGGTATGCCAGTAGAGGTGAGGGGTCAATTGCTCGGAAGACAATGACAGATGGGTGTCGGCAAGAAACTCCTGAATACGTCCATAGCCGGTTTCTACGTCATCGACAACTGAGTAGACCTCGACTCGATTACAGGTCGAGAGCAGGATGCCTTCCTTGACTCCAGAGTACGAACAGAGACGAGTGAGCGCCTCGCCAAGACGGCTTTCGGGAACCGCCAGTCTCTCTCGAATCTCGACCGGAGCCGTCTTATGACTCAACCCTACGACGATCAGATGCATGTGACTAACAACCGCATAGATTGACCAGGCCCTAGGTTTCTTTCAGTACCACACCGACTAATGTAAGAATGACACACGCGAACCCGATGACTGTCAGATACGCTGCGCGCTTCGCCCTCCACCCGACGGTCAGCCGTCCAAGCAACACAACGAAATAGAAGACCCAGGTGACCAGTGCCCAGATTTGCTCAGGGTTCCAACTGACATAGGATCCACGCGCAAACTCGGCCGAGATGGCTCCCGTGACGATTCCCAAGGTCAGCAAGGGGAACCCCAAGACGATGGATTGCTGATTGAGATGATCGAGAAAGTCGAGTGCCGGCAACTTACTGTAGAGGACATTGAACTGTTTCGACTTGAGGAGCCGATCCTGAATCAGGTACATCACTCCTGCCACGAATGCGACGGTAAATCCCACCGTTCCCAACATGCTGAGCGTGACATGAAACCACAAGGTCTTGAACACAGGCTGAAGCGTGGGGACCGTTTCCGGAAGGGCTGCAGACGAGACCAAGGAGACCAAGGCTAAGGGCACCATGAAGGACCCAAGTACATGAATCCGATGGCGAAACTCGACTAGCACAAATACAAGAATGATCATCCAGGAGAAAAACGACAGGGCGTCCGAAAAGCTGGGCGGCACCGTAGATGAGACCTCGACCATTCTGATAACGAGGGCAACGGTATGGGAGATGAAGCCGACCGCCGTAATCGCCAATGACACATTTGACAAGGCTTCGGAGCGTCGCAGTAAATAGGTAAGAAAGGACATCGTGGCCACGAAGTACAGGACCATGGTGACCATGAAACAAAGGGCTGCCATCGGGAATACCCCTGCAATAACTAGAGACCGCGCCTCGACAAGATAAGCATGGAATTATATCGATGCCAACCAAACAGAGTCAACAAAACGCTGGCGCGGCAATGACTTCGGTCAGCCATCCACATCGGAGCGGAACGCTTTACGTAGTCGCAGTCCCCATTGGACATCCCGACGACGTGACCGTACGCGCCATTCGGATCCTCAGCACAGTAGACCTGATCGCGTCCGAAGATCCAAAAGTGACGCAACAACTCCTGATGCATCATAGCATTCGGGCTACTGTGACGAGCTACGGGCCCAGAAACCTCCAAGAAAAAGCAGCAGTTCTTTTACAACGGTTACAGCAAGGCAGTCATGTCGCGCTCGTATCGGATTGTGGCTCCCCCCTCGTCTCCGACCCCGGCCATCTTCTCGTAGCCGCTGCGCATACGCATGGCATCCTGGTGGTTCCAGTCCCCGGTCCTTCTGCGATTATCACAGCCCTGACTGCCGCAGGATTCCCCTGTGACTCCTTCTATTTTCTTGGACATCTGCCGAGCGCCTCCTCACGTATCACCCAACGCCTTCTGGATTCTCTGAAGAGCAATGGTCCAACCGTGGCCTTCTGCACAGGGACAGTGGTCGCACGCCTACTAAAAAGCCTTGGCGATAGCGCTCCTCAATGCACTGTAGTTGTGGCGTACGATTTAACGAAGCCGAATGAGCACATCATTCGTGGAACGGCTGGTGAGGTCAGTAAGAAACTCGGCTCGCCTCGGGGACGGGACGTGACACTCCTTCTTGCAGGGAAAGGTGGGACAGAATCAGACGATCAAGACATGCGCCGTGCTCAATCGCTCTCCTCTCGACGGATCAAGACCCGATAGGCCTGGTCGACTCGTTCCTGCGACAAGACCGTATGGCCTTCGTTCTCAACGCTACGAGGAACATTGCGGATAGGATCTCCATCATCGAGAAGCACCGACAGCACCTGCCCCTGCTCCAGTGTCTCCAGCTTGAGTTTCGTCTTCACGAAGTTATAGGGGCAAATCACGCCGCGAAGATCAAGTTCGGCCACCGGTGTATCCGACTCATTCTGATGCTCGTTCATCGTGTCCATTTGCATACCGCAACAGAAGTTTGTGTCATGACGCTACCAAGAATGATGAGACACTGCATATCAGGCCACAGCCCACATAAAAAAAGGGGCAGCGATCGCTGCCCCTTTCACCAAGCAACGTTCGGCTTACCGAATCAACTCACTCTATTCCCTTAACAAGATTTGGCTTTGAGGCATCAGTCCCATAATCGGACTTGGTCTGCGTCTGATTTCCCCATCCCGGTTGGGGGTCACAATTCCAGCAAGGCGCTGAACCAGAATAGTCACCGATGGTCGTATCGACCGTTCCCGTGATCTTGCCTGGAAGGACTGCACCTGGCACACCACCCGTCACCCCACCGCCATTCATCACGATCGCGCGGTCATTGGCCGGGTCAGGTCGCTGTCCCAGTCCGCCGAACCCCTTTCTCGTAGCGACGATATTCATCACGGAAGCCTCCGACACCAATTTTCTTCCAGTTCCAAACGGCTGCTGCTCGGTCGTTTCTTCTCTGACCTGCACGGTCACTTCATCTCCGACGTTGAGCTCGCGAATGGCTTGCATGTTGGATCGATCAGTCAGATGCAGTGTCATGACCGTCCGCGCACCATAGCCCGCCTTGCCTTCCTGACCTTCGTCTTGCATACGGCCGGCCCCACCCGTTTCAATCATGAGTCGGTGCTGCGGCAAATCAAGCGCAAAGATCCGGCCCATCACGGTCTCGGGCTGAGACAGACGATCAAGAAAGGTATTCCGGTCGAATGCCTGAACACGGTTCGCATTTCCAGACACGTCGCCGACGCTGTTTCCGACGCCAAGCGATGACCCACCGGACTGCTGCAGACGTTCTTGGGCCACTGCAACATTCATAGAGCCGATGCACAGGATCGCGGCTCCCAGTGCCAACACGTTACGCATGTGCTGCCTCCTTAATAGAAGTGAAGGAATACACCATTGTGAAGAATCCGACCAAATTCATACGCGCTTTTTTCATGTTCAGATCACGGAGAACATATCGTTGTCACTATCACAATCTTATAAGAATTACAACAACCTAGACCGACAGCCCGTTGCCGTCCAAAGGAGAAATCGAGGACATCGCCACACACATAAGCTGACGATTGTATGGTGCCCAGAGGGAGGGTCGAACTCCCACTCTCTTGCGAGAACCGGATTTTGAGTCCGGCGCGTCTGCCAGTTCCGCCATCCGGGCACACAGTTACGCTTCACGACTGGTGTGTTTTTAGCATGCCGCCGTCAGAGGGTCAATCGGCAACAACCCTGTCCGTGATTAGGCGAGAGAAAATGGAGCAAGCTACTCTCCTCTTCTCTCGCCTTCCAACTCACCGCATTCCTGATGATGAACGCTGTATTGTCGTTTGCAGATCTGAGATCAGCCAACACATGAGGTCGGTTCTCTCATGGGTTCTCGCTGGGAAAATCCTGCGTGTGAAGCCCTGACCTTTTCTTCATATGAACATCTCTGATAGAATGCCCATCCATACAATGACATCTCAATCGTCAGCCTTTAGATTATTTAACCTGACGTGACATCGAAAAAAGGAGCGCTCGGATATGGCAGAGGTTTCTTGCGTGACATGCGGTCTGACCGGTGAGGCCATCACGACCCCCTTGTTTCTCGGCAAGCTTGAAGCAGAAATAAAAGCCAAGGTCTGCACAGGCTGCTGGAAGAAGTGGGAGGGCATGCGGGTGATGGTCATCAATGAATATCAAGTCAATCTCGGCGATGAGAGTGGCCGCGAACTGGTTCGCAAGCAGATGAAAGCCTTCTTGAAGCTAGGAGAACAGGTCGATTCGTCAAAGGTTGCCGAGAACTTTCGCCCGCCGTCCAGCTGATCAGCAGTTCTTACGGAAGCGTTGTCGCGAGTCCGCATTTTCCCTGCATTGTCGCTGGGTTCGTTGACATTGAGAATTCGAAAATGCTAGGGTGTTATGTTTTTCCATTCATGCATAAATAATGCAAGCGAGAGGATATCGGTTCGTCGATGATCACGCAGATGCAGGTCAAGGGGCTCATGTTTGACCCCTACAACAATGCGTATATCGTCATCCTCCGAGACGAGGATCAATCGGAAATGCTCCCGATCTGGGTCGGAAAATCGGAAGCCAGTTCGATCAGTCTGGCGATTGAGAATGTCGCCCCTCCCCGTCCTATGACTCACGACTTTATGAAGACCTACTTGGATGCGTTCAACGCCAAGGTCATTAGTGTGGTGATTACCGATCTCACTGAACATACGTATTTTGCCAAGATCCATTTGACCTACGCAGACTCGGAGTATACCGTCGATTCCCGGCCAAGCGACGCCATCGCCCTCGCGCTCCGGACCCAAGCTCCAATTTTTGCGAGTGAGTCCGTGATTCGAAAGCAGAGTTCGGAAGAACTCGATCAGTGGCTGGAGAATTTAAAACCTGAAGACTTCGGAAAGTTGGACTCCTGACACATTCTCGTGATTAGTGGTATGGAAGAGCACGCACCTCACACGACCGACGCCTTGATACAACTTGAGGTCAATCGAGTGGTCGAAGACTCAACGACGGACACCAGAATCGTCGTGTTGACCCGAGCCGATGGCACGTCAGACCTATTCATGGTATGGGTAGGTGCATCAGAGGGTGAATCGATTCGACGTGCCCTGGATACATCGACGACACCACGGCCGATGAGCCACGATCTGATCAAGAGTTTCGGGGAGCACCTTGGCGTGAGGATGGAACGAGCCGTCCTCACGGACGTCAAGAGCAGCACCTATTATGCGACCGTCTTCCTCGAAAATAAGGGAGTCGTACGAACCGTCGACTCCAGGCCGAGCGACGCATTTGCATTAGCGCTCCGCTGCCAGGCGCCCATTTATGTGACCCAGGACGTGTGGAAGCGACGCACCGGTCAGAATCTTGATGCGTGGCTGTCCAAGCTAGAAACAAAGAATATCGGAGCCCAAGAAGTCTAACACCTCTCAAACTACTGGCAAAATTGCAACGGTGGAGAACAACATCATGATGACGTATTTCGAAAATCCAATTCAAGTGAAAGAAACCTGGCATCTGGTGAACGCCGAAGGGAAAACCCTGGGTCGATTGGCGGCGCGAGTCGCAAGCATCTTACGGGGGAAGCATCGCCCGACTTTCACGCCTAATGTCGATATGGGTGATCATGTGGTCATCGTGAATGCGGAGAAGATTCATTTGACCGGTGACAAGATGGACACCAAACTATACCGGCGCCATACAGGGTATCCGGGAGGGTTGAAAACCGCCTCAGCCGCGCACCTGTTTCGGAAGGACCCGACGCAGCTCCTGACCAAAGCGATCAAGGGCATGCTTCCCAAGAACCCGCTTGGCAATGGCATGGCGCGGAAGCTCCGTGTCTATGTCGGGTCTGATCATCCGCATCAGGCTCAATGTCCTGAACCTATTTCTCTCTAGAGACATGTGCTCAAACAGAAGGAGACGAGTCGTATGGCAGTGGTGACACAATACGCAACGGGGCGGAGAAAATGCGCAGTGGCCCGAGCCTGGGTCACTGGCACCGCAGGCGATATTACCGTGAACGAGAAACCATTGGAGAAGGCGTTTCCTCGTCTCACCCTCCGCCAAATTATCCAACTCCCGCTTGAAATGGCTGGCCTGATGGGCAAGTACTCCATCAGCGCGACCGTCTATGGCGGTGGACCAACCGGACAAGCTGGCGCCCTCCGTCATGCCATCGCGAGAGCACTCGTGGCGATGACTCCCGCAACTCGCAGCCCCCTGAAGAAGGAAGGGTTGCTCACGCGTGATTCACGCGTGAAGGAACGAAAGAAGTACGGACAGAAGGGCGCGCGCAAACGGTTCCAGTACTCCAAGCGCTAGACGCAGGAGCCGACGATTCGATAGTAAGGGGAAGGCTCTACGCCTTCCCCTTTTTTCTATCTTCCGTGTGGAAGGGAGCGTTGGTCCAGGACCGCGCAGGATAATCGATCGTGACCCATGAATAAAAAATTTCGAATCGCCATCGCAGGAGCCAGCGGATACGCCGGTGCGGAACTTGTTCGGCTTGCGGCGGCCCATCCCTATTTCACCATCGCCGCCGTGACATCTGAAAAGTCAGCGGGCCAGTTGGTCTCATCCGTGTTTCCAAGCTTCAAGGGAATCCTCGACCATCAATTTGAAGCCTTGGCACCGGAAGCCCTGACGGAGCGGGCGGATGCTATTTTTCTCGCCCTGCCGCATACAAAATCGCTGGACCCCGTTGCGGCCTGTATCAAGGCAGGCAAACCTGTCGTTGACCTCAGTGCCGATTATCGGCTGAAGGACGCCGGCACCTACGAGAAGTGGTATCACACGCCGCATAGCCATCCACATTTGCTCCGAGACGCGGTATATGGGTTACCGGAGCTCCATCGGTCCGCGATTGCTCAGTCGAGACTGGTGGCTTCGCCTGGATGTTATCCCACGGCCGCAGTCCTCCAGTTGGCACCTCTCTTCGCCAAAAGACTCGTGCAACCGGAGACGATTGTGATCGATGCAAAGTCTGGTGTTTCAGGAGCAGGACGGAGTCCGGCCCTGCCCTACCATTTTCCAGAAGCGCATGAATCCTTAGAGCCCTACAAAATCGGTCAACATCGCCATATTCCTGAAATCGAACAGGAACTGTCTGGACTCATGAAGGCAATCGGCTCCGTGACCGTGGCATTTACCCCTCATCTGGTACCGATGAATCGAGGCATCCTGAGTACGGCCTACTGCAAACTGACGCAGAGCCTGAAACTGTCTGACCTTCAGGCCTTGTATCGAGAGCAGTACAAGGGAGAACGGTTCATCCGGCTCTTCGAAGACGTGACCCCTAATCCGCGTTACATTAAGGGCACAAACTATTGCGACATCGGCGTGTATGTGGATTCTCGGGCCGGATGGGTCGTCACCGTGGCAGCACTGGACAATCTCGTCAAAGGGGCTGCCGGTCAGGCTATTCAAGCCATGAATCTCATGCTCGGCATTCCTGAAGAAACAGGACTGACAGCTCCGGGCAGTTATCCATAATTGCAATCATTCAACCACTGCCACAAGCCGACATCCCACACGCCACACACAAGACTTATGAAATCAAAAAACGTGGGTATCACGACACCGCTGGGGTTTCAAGCCGCGGGAATCCATTGTGGGATCAAAAAGCCAGGCCTGCTCGATTTGGCCCTCTGCGTGTCCGACGTCAGCGGGCCGATTGCCGGAGTGTTCACAAAGAATCGCGTAGCGGCCGCGCCAGTACTCCTGGATCGGCGCCATCTACGGTCTCATTGTGGGCGGGCGATCATCGTCAACAGCGGGAATGCCAATGCCTGCACGGGTGAACAAGGGCTGGTGGCGGCGAAGACGATGGCGACCGCCGTGGCACAGCAGCTCTCCATTCCCGTGCATCAGGTATTCGTCGGTTCGACCGGTGTGATTGGTCGCGTGCTGCAGATTGATCGCATCACCACATCCGTCCCAACCTTGATCGCACGTCTGAGTATCGCAGGAGGCGCTCAAGCCGCCCGGGCGATTTTAACCACGGACTTGAAGCCAAAAACCGTCACGGTACAAGGGAGAATCGGCGGTCGCCTTGTCACCATCGGGGGCATGGCCAAAGGTTCGGGCATGATCCATCCAAATATGGCCACCATGCTGGCCTATTTAACGACCGATGCCGCGATTACTCCAGCAGCCCTCCAACAGGCGTTGAAATCGGCAACGAATCAATCCTTTAACTGCATTACGGTGGACGGTGATACCAGCACGAATGACACCGTTCTCTGTCTGGCCAATGGCCTGGCCAAAAATCGACTGATTGAACGAGATGCCAAGTCCCATCGCGACTTCGAGCGACTGCTCACTGCTGCCGCACAGGAATTGGCTCTGATGATCTGTCGAGACGGCGAAGGGGTCACCAAGGTCGTCACGATTCGAGTACAGGGGGCCAGCACGACAGCAGCAGCAAAACGAGTTGCAGACACCATTGCGACATCAAATCTAGTCAAGACCGCGTTGTTTGGGGAAGATGCCAATTGGGGCAGGATCATCGCTGCGATCGGGCGATCGGGCGTTGCCATCGACCCAAACAAAATATCGGTTCGATTCAACGACATTGTCATGGTGCAACGCGGAGTAGGAACGGGGCTGGAGGCGGAGCACAAGATCGCACAAGTCTTCAAACGGAAAGAGTTTACGATCACCGTCCAGCTTGGGCAGGGACAAGCTCATGCCCATATGTGGACAACAGACCTCTCGTATGACTATGTCCGGATTAACGCAAGCTATCGATCTTAGTGCACAGGTAGCTTGAAACCTCGGCAGGACTATGGTAGCGTCCTCCATCTCAGTCTGACAGGGGGTTAAGTCTCGCACCAAGCGAGAACAGCCCCATTCATTAAAATAACTATCAGCGTCGATACGCTGCGCGGCTTGAGATTAAGGGAAGCGATTCCCTCGCCCCATGGGTGGGCGCTCTGCAAGCGTGAAAGGAGGTGAAGGCATGGGAGTAGTAGCGATCAAGGAATTGTTAGAAGCAGGCGTTCATTTCGGGCACCAGACTAACCGCTGGAATCCCAAGATGAAGAGGTTTCTATTCGGTGAACGCAGCGGCATCTATATCATCGATCTTCAACAAACCCTCGCGCGGATGGAGCAGACCTATGCCTTCGTCCGAGACCTTGTGGCAGCGGGAGAGTCCGTCTTGTTCGTGGGCACGAAGCGGCAAGCTGCGGAAATCCTCGAAGAAGAAGCCAAGCGAGCCAACATGTATTTCATCAACCAGCGTTGGCTGGGTGGGATGTTAACCAATTTCCAGACCATCCGAAAAAGCATCGATAAGATGAAGAAGATGGAAACGACGCTCCTCAACCCCAGCGAGCATGGTCTCAAAAAGAAAGAAATCCTTCTCATGCAGAAGGACATCGCGAAACTCCAAAAGTATCTGTCCGGCATTAAGAACATGCGCGGCCTTCCAGGAGCGGTCTTTATTCTGGACACGAGAATCGAGAAAATTGCCGTGCAGGAAGCCAAGCGGCTCGATATTCCGGTCATCGCTATTTTGGACAGCAACTGCGACCCAGACGACATCACCTATCCAATTCCTGGAAATGACGACGCCATTCGCTCGATCAAGCTGATTACATCGAAAATTGCCGATGCCTGTATCGAGGGTGCGCATGTGAAAGCCCAACGCGAAGAAGCAGATTTCCAAGCCACTCCTGTCAGCGGCGACAAGAAGCCTGCCATGCGCGTTCAAAATGTTCCCGTGTCGTAACGTAACCTGATTGATCCATCAACGGCTTATCCTCATCGACAGAACGAAGGAATAACGACATCATGGCAGGATCCAGTCAGCTCGTGAAAGAGCTTCGTGAGAAAACAGGCGCCGGCATTCTGGATTGTCAGAAAGCCCTCAATGAAAACGGGAATGACGTCGATAAATCCATTGACTATCTGCGGCAAAAAGGACTTGCGGCGGCAGCCAAGAAAGCCGGGCGGGAAACCAACCAAGGGCTGGTTCATGCCTACATTCATATGGGTGGCAAGATCGGCGTCTTGATCGAGGTCAATTGCGAAACTGATTTCGTCGCACGGAATGAGGAATTCAAATCGTTCGTCAACGATCTTGCGCTTCAGGTGGCAGCCGGAAAGCCGTCATTCGTGAAGCGTGAAGATGTTCCGGCTGATGTTGCCGAGAAAGAAAAAGCGATCTACGAAGGGCAGGCCAGGGAAATGGGCAAGCCTCCCGCCGCATGGTCGAAGATCGTCGAAGGCAAACTTGAAAAGTTCTACCAGGAAAGCTGCCTATTGGAACAATCATTCATCAAAGACCCGACCGTCACCATCAAGGACCTTCTCGCCCAGAAAATTTCTAAGATCGGCGAAAATATGAACGTCAGCCGGTTCACCCGTTATCAATTAGGCGAAGCATGAGCTCTGCCAAATACCAGCGTCTCCTTCTGAAAGTCAGTGGGGAGATGTTGGCTGGTGAGCAGGGCTACGGCATCCAACCGTCCATTCTGGAGAACCTTGCGGAAGAAATTGCCTCCGTTGTTGCCCTTGAAATTCAGGTGGCAGTCGTCATCGGTGGAGGCAATATTTTCCGTGGCATCGCGGCAAGCGCATCCGGTATGGAGCGAGCCTCAGCCGATTACATGGGAATGCTGGCGACCGTGCTCAATGCGCTAGCGCTCCAGAATGCGCTGGAGCGGGTCGGAATCATCACCCGCGTTCAATCCGCCATCGAAATGCGCCAGCTTGCAGAGGGGTACATCCGTCGAAGGGCAATCCGCCACCTAGAAAAGAGCCGTGTGGTCATTTTTGCTGCTGGTACCGGCAATCCCTACTTTTCGACCGATACGGCCGCCGTCCTGCGTGCGATGGAGATCAGCGCACAAGTGATTATGAAGGGAACGAAAGTTGACGGCATCTATGATGCCGATCCGGTGACTACTCCGTCAGCCAAAATGTATGAGAGGATTTCATTTCTGTCCATCCTCAATCAGAAGCTCAAGGTGATGGATTCCACAGCGATCAGCCTCTGTATGGACAATAAATTGCCTCTCGTCGTGTTCAACCTGAAAGTCAAAGGCAACTTTAAACGCGTGGCATTAGGCGAGCCGCTTGGAACCTTGGTTACGAGCGGCGATCACTAATCCCATCACGAGGTGTCTTCATGTCCAACGCAGCCCAAGTTCGGCAAGCATTCCTCTCACAGATGGATCAGGCTCTTGAACACTTGCGAAAAGACTTGTCCGGTCTCCGAACGGGGCGGGCTTCCGTCGCCTTGCTCGACGGCATTCGCGTTGACTACTACGGAACCATAACCCCGCTGAAACAGATCGCCAGCGTCTCGACCCCCGAAGCACGGCTTATCACCATTCAACCCTGGGAACCGAAACTGATCAAAGAGATTGAAAAATCAATCTCTAATGCAGGGTTGGGTGTGACACCGTCCAACGACGGTAAGGTGATCCGAGTCCCGCTCCCTCCCCTGACGGAGGAACGCCGCAAGGATCTGACAAAGATCTGTAAAAAGCATGGTGAAGAGACGAAAGTCCAGATCCGAGGTTTTCGGCGAGATGCGAACGAAGAGCTCAAAAAACTCCAAAAAGGTGCCACACTCACCGAAGACGAACTGCGGAAGGCCGAGCAAGAAACCCAGAAACTGATTGAGCAATATGGTCAGAAGATCGATGACGTGATCAAGAAAAAGGAACAGGAAATCATGGAAGTCTGATTCTGACTTCCTAATTCTCCCTTCGTCGCGTGCGGATTACGCCACCCTTCCTTCCAACCGTCGCCACCGTCGACCTGACGGCACTCACACACAACCTCTCCCAATTTCGTCAGATTCTCTCCCCCGGATGCGACGTGATGGCGGTCGTCAAGGCCAACGCCTATGGTCATGGCGCAATCGAGACGTCACGGACACTGATACAGCATGGTGTCACCCGCCTGGCCGTCTTCTCGACGGAAGAAGGCATGGCGCTTCGGCAAGCCGGCATCACGGTGCCGATCGTCGTCTTAGGGCCGGTCTTTCAAGAACAATTCGGTGATGTTTTCGAATCCCAACTCACCCCTGTGGTGAGCGATCCTTCCATGCTCACTGCGCTAGCCCAGACTGCTGCGTCGCGTGCAATCCCCTACCCGATCCATCTTAAAATCGAGACCGGCATGGGTCGGCTGGGCCTGACGCAGGATGAGCTGGTGGCACTCATCCGCTCACACAAGTTTCCTCCCTCCCTCCGAGTAGAAGGACTCATGACCCATCTGGCGGATGCTGATGGATTCAGTTCGGACGCGACTGAAGAACAAATCCGTCGCTTCCAGGACGCACTGAAAGTCTTTCTGGAAGGCGGGTTCCAGGTTCCGCTCGTGCATATGTCTAATAGCTGTGGCGCGGTTCGATTCCCATCCACTCACTTTTCCCTTGTACGGCCCGGCATCATGTTATACGGATACCACACCCTTCCCAGCACGGTTGAGACTCCTGATCTCAGACCAGTACTCTCACTGAAGACCCATATTGCACAGCTCCGGACTATCCAACCAGAATCAACGGTCAGCTACAATCGGACCTTCACCGCAAGACGCCCCACACGCATTGCCGTGCTCCCGATCGGCTATGCTAATGGCTTGAGCCGACGGCTTTCGAATCGTGGCGCTGTGCTCATTCGAGGACGACGAGCCCCCATCGCAGGATTGGTCTGTATGGACATGGTGATGGTGGATGTCACTGAGATCCCTGGTACCGCCGTGGGTGATGAGACGGTACTCATCGGACAACAGGGAAATGACGAAATTACGGCCTCCGAGATTGCCAAGTGGACCGATACGATTCCCTACGAAGTCCTGTGCGCAATCAGTCCCCAGATTCCTAGACTTTACCTCTCCTCCTGAATCCTTCCTCTGCATCTGTTCGTTATCTGAGTCAAAGAGAGACAGGAAGCGAGATTCAGGGCCTTTGGTTAGAAACCGATGCGGACGGAAAGCCCGCCTGTGTGCGCAGTATTTTCGTAAAACCCATTGACTCCTGCTCGAATCCCAGTACTTCCATCGACTGTTCTTGGTTCGTAGAGTGACACCTGGTACGACAGGTCCACGCCGATGGTTTTTGCCTTTATTGAGCCGATTCCAAGATTTCCGCATGCCACCAATCCAAAGAGCGATCCATTTCCCTTACAGAGGAAACCAACTCCCGTTGAAATAATATGAAGGTCCGCTGATGGAACCGCTGGATTGTAGGTGGAGTCTGGGACCTGTGTTTGCAGATTCGAATAGCCGCCTCGTACGGCGACCTCCCACCCTGGCAATCGATCCATCTTTAGCCATCGATGCTCAGTTCCGACTAAAATGGCATAGGTGCTTTTCCAGTTTTGAGGTTGTTCAAGAATGACCGTTCCATCACGTCGTCGAAGATCTAAGTTTCTGACTGATTTCCAGCCTATATAGTCGACGTTCAATTCAAGTTTCCACTCACGTTCAGCATTTCGAATAGGCCACACCGCGATCCCCCCGGTGATGACTTGAGGCAGTACCAAGGTTGTCGTGGTGTCTCGGACCTTCACCCCGTTGACCAACTGCACTCCATCCAAATGGAGCGTGGCCTGACTTCGGTAGACAACGGCAACGTTCACAATCGGTAATCCGTCTGCGTTCCGCAATGCGGTATATAACGTGCCGATGTTAAATCCAAGTGCTGTGTCTTTCCCATTCACCTCAACCCTATTCCCAGGGGGGAGGATTCGTTGGAATTCGGCATGGCCCTCTCCGAACAGACTGGAAAAGGTGTAGATGTCGATCCCTGCTCCAATCGAGAGATCCGGAAGAAGCTGATACGCGAACGTCGGTTTGATATCGAATAACGGCAAGGCACTGAATGTCGTGGTTGCACTAAAAGGACTCGTACTTGGCCACCGTGTCGCTGAACCAAACGGGGTTGTGACCCCAACCCCTACCGTAAGCTTATCAAGCAGGGGGATGCCAAGGCCTTGGAGATTTGCCGTAATATAATTATGGGCGGGGGGAGGCCACGCGACGACACCATCGTGATCACCAGCCGTCGTGGTACCGTCCGGACTTCTATGGCTAAGCGGCCCGCCGGCAAGAAGTCCCCCCGCCATGAATTGCACACCACGGAGCTGAGTCATCCCAGCTGGGTTGTAATGCAACGCAGACGGATTGTCGGCCTGAGCAGCGAAGGCATTTCCCATCCCAGATGCAGCCGCTCCCTGTCCTTGAATACGGGGAACCTGAGCGAACGTCGGTGAGGAACACCAGGTGGCGCTGAAAAGAATCAGCAGCAGGGAGAATCCACTTATGATGAACGGTCTCAATGGGAACAGACGTCGATCCTTCCAGACAAGCCCACAGTGGCACTGACCTAGCATGCCGCGAAGGTCATGCACGTCGGAACCACCGATCCATGGTTTGTTGAAGTTGGACTGCGTCGAACGGTTTGAGCAGGTAGGCTTGAGCGCCCAACCCGATAGCCTGCACGGCAAGTTCTTGAGATCCCGACGCCGTAATCATGATAATCGGAAGGTGTTGATTCGTCAAACGCACCCGTCGTAGCACTTCCAGGCCGTCGATCTGACCAATTCCAATGTCGAGAATCATCCCATCGAACTCTCGTGACTCGAGAAGTGTCAACGCGTGACGGCCATCGAATGCCGAAAACGTCTGATACCCTTCTGCTATTAGTCGGTCATGAAGCAGTTGCTGAATGTCGGTATCATCATCCACCACTAAGATGTGTTGGCTCAGGAGATGGGATTCAAGTAAGAGTGGGACCTTCACGGCATGGATCGGAATCGTAAAGGACAGTTCTGCGCCGCCCTCGGGACGATTACGAGCTGCCACCTCCCCTCCTTGCAGCTCCACCAGCGTTTTCACAATTGACAGGCCTAATCCCAACCCTTTGGGGGCAGTGCGCTGGCCTTGCTGGATGCGGAAGAAAGGGTCAAAAATCTTGTCCAGGTATTCCGGAGCAATACCGGGGCCCGTGTCTTGAACTAAAACCCTTGCTGTGCGGTGAGTCGGCAACTCGCAGGCAACCGACACGGTTCCGCCAGGCGGAGTAAACTTAATGGCATTTTGCACGAGATTGACGACTGTCTGAATCAAACGATCGCGATCTGCCCACACGACGACGTCCGTGTCGGCACAACGAAATTCCAGCGACTGCTGCTTGACCTGAGCCAACGGTTTCAGTTGCTCAATCACGTCGGCGAGACATGGTTCAAGCTCGACATCGGCCGGATGCACCTCCAAGCGCCCAGTCTCGATACGGGTGCGATCGAGGAGATCCTCGATCATTCGAACAAGCCGATCTGAATTGTCAGACATGCGCACGAGATAGCGCTGCTGCTTCTCATTCAGCGGTCCGGTCAGTCCGTCCAGCAGATTTTGGATGAACCCCTTGATGGACGTGAGTGGTGTTCTCAGTTCATGAGACACATGGGAGAGGAATTGCGCACGCAAGCGGTCGGCTCGCTCAAGGGCTTCGGTGCGCTCTTTGACTTTGACCTCCAACCCCTGATTCCACTCTTCAATCTGCTGGTAGGCTGAAGCATTATCCAGCGCGATGGAAACTTGACTCGCGACCGTCATCATCAGTTCCAAATCGTCTTCCGTCACGCTTTGATTGTGCGAGCGATCAACCGTCAACATGCCCCAGATACGGTCTTTGGCCTTGATGGGAACCACAATCAGGGCTTTGGTCCCGCTCAATTCGGCTAAACGTTGATTGAGGGGATGGAGGCTGTGCCGTATCGACTCGATATCCTTGATCAACAGTGGGCGTCCTTGAAGAACCACCGTCCCCTCGGGACTCTCACAATCAGTGATTGGAATCCGACAGGACTGAGCGAACGTTTCAACCTCCGGAGGCGCGCCAATCAGACGGATATGTTGGACGGTATTCTCACAAGGATCAAACATGGACACCATGGCACTGTTGTAGTTGAGCTCGTGCGTCAGGGCTTCCAACACCTGGTGCAAGAGCGCATCTCGTTCGAAGGTCGAACCAAATGAGAGCCCCGCTCGATGAAGCGCCGTGAGTTGCGCCACTTTCCGACGCAACTCCACCCGCATTTGCTCTTGCTCCAAATAGGCCTCTCGCAATTCCTCGTGACGAGACTCGACGAAGATAATTTGCTCTTGGATCAAAGCCTCGCGTCGTTCGCTCTCACGAAGCAGCCGTCGATTGACCATGATGCCGACAACAAGAAGCGGGCACAATCCGACTAACAACACCTCACCCAAACTTACAGCCGGATTGAGAACTCCCACCCCTGCCATCAGAGCAAGACCCAGCACCCCACCCCAGAGGAACCATGTAAAATTCCGTGAAGCATGAGTTGTCGGTTCCACACACACGGCAGCCGCAGAGCTAAGGGCCCGTTCACTATTTCCTCCCGGAAGTGCGGTCTCACTCGGTAGAGCCGGTCTGGGCTGAACCAACGGTGATGCGGTCCGCCAGAACCGTTTTCCATAACCTCTTTCTTCCTGCCATCGAATCGTCCACTGACACCATTCATCATCATTGCCAATACAGGACGTCTCGATCGCTTCTGCCTGAGAGAGGCCGTGGATACGATGGGCCATGGCGACCATGATGCCTTGTGCAGATTGACACACCAGGCAGGCACACCGCCTGCGGTACGCTCCAAACTGCCGAAGCGTCCGGTCGGTAAACCGCATCCCCACCGCAGCCGTGCTGCTCGTAACTTCCACCACGCGGAACTCCACGGACCCAGACGTAAACTTATTCCCAAAGTAGGGAAACATCGTGTAGATCTGCGAGAGCGAAAAGGGGCGAGTCAGGGCCAGCATGATGGGAGACACTTTTTCAGCCCCTGCTTTAAACGCAAAGCGGGGATCGCCCGAGATCCGCTCACAGAACTCATAGAGATACGACGTAAATTCGTACGAGTAGCTGTTCCACGGATTCTTCAACAGCTCCGGAGTCACATGATAGATGGGATCCTTAATGCGATCATTTAAGAGGCGACACAACTCCTCAACTGCTTCTTTTCCTGCCGACGCTCCTCCCGCAGACGTCACTAACTTCTCTAAAAAGACCGTCACCGCTCTGATGCTGACGCCGCCAAGGTCTCGGATCGTCTGACCCTGTTCATCCAACCCGAACGGGCGAAACACCATGGCGCCCTGCTCAAGAATGGTTCGATCTTTTGGTAAGAGTTCGATGTTCGGGAAAGACTTAGCCTCGACAATGTCGAGCGTGCTGCTTGTCATGGCGGCATCCCCCCAGACGACAGGTCTATGGGACGGAACTGGGCGCGGTGTTGAGCGCAGTCAGCCAGTACGGCAGCCGAGGGATCGTACAGAGCCAGAGGTGTTGATCACCTGCTCAGTTCACCTACGGGAATAGCACGTATGGCTCGCGGAGTATATCGACGACCGCGTGAGCTTTGCAATACGAAGGTTGAGCCCCTTCCATCTGTGGGGAGAAGCCGGTCAAAAGGTGGGACTGGCTGTGGGGAAAATACCTGAGGGACTGACCCTCTCGGTTCGTGGGAGACGTGTATCCGCAGAGTGCCAAAGGAAGCACGCTGCTAGTGTCTCACTGACCGCTTGAGCTTTTTTTCAACGCTGGCCACCTTGCTCTGGAGGCGTCCGGAATGGCCCTTTCGGTAATCAACTTTGATCGTACAGGAAATGCGGTTGCAATCCTTTTTCATCCGTTCATAGCATCGCTGCACCACCGAAAAGACTTCCTCCCATTCGCCTTCTAAGACCGTGCCCATCGGATTTAATCGATACGCGACCCCACTCTTATCAATAATATCGAGAGAACGGGCCACATATTTCCCGACACTCTCGCCCTTTCCCAACGGCGACATGCTGAACTCCAGTAGGACCATTGTGCCTCCTATTGTTGCGTGGCATCAGGTTGTGCATTCGTCACAGCCTGAGCCCGCCCTTCCAACCAGACATTGGGATATCGCACCTTGCCGAGAAAACGAAAACCGTCTAACGCGTCGCGCAGGAGTGCCCGCCGCTTCTCGGCATCCGGCTCATTCGCCTTGGCCTGTTCACGTAGTTGCCCGAGCCACTCGACGAACTCGATGAATTCTGCATCGAGGATCTGCTCCAAATCCTCTTTCATGAATCCAGAAAGAGCCGGTGCCACCCCGCTTGTACTGATCGCAACTCGCACATGTCCCGCTGCCACGACGGCGGGCATCGTGACGCTGCTTGCCTCTGGGTAGTCTACTGACCAGAGCAGCACACGCTTTTCTCTGGCTTGAGCCACCAACATTTGAGCAAAGTCACGATCGCCCCGAAGGGTATTGAGAATGAGAATGACGTGTTCGAGATCCGTGTCACGAAAATGTCGCCCTCGATGGATAATCTTACCCGAAGCCGCCAGCAGGCGTAACGGTTCATTCAGTGTGGGACTGATCACCGTGACTCGCGCACCAGACTCGAGCAGGCGCTGAGATTTTTCCGATGCCTCCTCATCGCCACCGATCACCAGGACCGGCCAGCCTCTTACATCCAAGACCAAGGGAAAACCAGGATTGGCAACCATGACATGACTCCCAATTTGACTGAATGGCTCAGTATCTGAGAATGAACCTCCATCATGCAAGTGGGATTTCTGAAATCCATAGCTCATTTCCCATTTTGGTCAGTTCGTCGCTATAATGCAGTACACTCGAATGAGTGGAATGATTTCGTGGGCAATATTGGAAGACTGTCCGGAGGGGGCGGGTGCGGACCGATTGGCTCCTGACGATGACGTCAACCCAGCGCGCTAGGTGTCGGCCGGATCTGCATCTAGCTCCATATTCCAATAGAGATAATCACGCCAGCTTTCCGGCGTGTTGCGAATGCCGATGGTAATGGTAATGACGGGGCTCCATCGAGGTTTCACCGGCCGCTTTTTCAACTTCATGCTGGCTTCTTCTGGCGTCCGCCCGCTCTTCCGATTGTTGCAGCGCCAGCAGGCAGTGACGATGTTTTCCCACGTCTTTTTCCCACCTTTGGCGATGGGCACGACATGATCAAATGTCAGTTCTTCAGTCCGAAATCTGTGATTGCAGTATTGGCAGCAGTACCCATCTCGCGTAAAAATGTTGATGCGGGAAAACTTGACGGCGCGATGACTGTCCTTCAACTTCACCAGCCTCAACAGGCGCATCACCGCGGGAAGCTTGATCGACAGAGAAATCCCATGGATTTCCCTATCGTAGACCTCCAAGACTTCGACTTTTCCTTGCCAGAGGAGAGAGATCGCTTTTTGCCAATGCACAACCCGGAGGGGTTCATACGTCGAGTTGAGCAGGAGGGTCATTTCCATAGAAGAACCTCATCCCCAATCGGACCTCCAGGCCAGTCACGGAGTTTATCCGAGGGGCATAGCTACCCGCTGCTATTTCTATGCCATAAGGTGGCATTGAAATCAAGCAAGCGCCCTTCTGATGCCACATACGGCAGACCGAGCGAGAGATGACGATCATGAGCGATTTCGTGAGAGTGGCCTTTACGCACGAGATTCCACCCGGCACAGGACGAACGGTTGAAGTCGATGGGATCTGGATTGCGGTCTTCAACGTGGATGGAACTTTTCACGCAATCGATAATTCCTGCCCCCACGCGGGCGGCCCGCTCGGAGAAGGGAAACTGTGCGACGCGGTTGTCGAATGTCCCTGGCATGGCTGGAAATTCAGCGTGATCTCAGGAGAACGCGTCGGCAATCCGAATTTTCAGGTGGTGCGCTGCGAAGTTCGAATCCAAGAGAATGAAGTTCAGATCGCCATCCCACCGACACTCAGAGAACCGGTCTAACTTTTTGACGGACCAGGCGGTGAAGGTACTGTTCCGTCCTCAACATCAGGCGCTTTCGGCGTCACTCCGTCCGCCGGTAGCGAGGCCGCATTGACCTTCTTGAGTTTCAGATGGGCATGCCAAATGAATTCTCGCTCGAACCATTGGCCTCGCACCCCCTGATCGCGAAGCTGCACACGGATCTCGTAGATATCCCCCTCGACATGCTTCACTCGCCATTCACCGAGTCGAACCCCTTGCCCACGATCCTTCATCATACGAACATGCTCGTTCATAGCCTGTAGGACTGTCGGGTGACCGATCGCCTGAGAGCTCTGCACCAACGCCAACGCCTCAACTTCTCGCTGGTCTCTCGACGGGGTTGTCGATGGTAGCGTGGTCCATGCATAGTAGAGTCCACCCAGCAGTAGGATTGCGACGACTGCATAGCGGATCAGGTGAGTGGCGAGCGATCGCGAAAAGATACGGCTGTTAGTCATGCAGATGTTGTCTCAGTGTAGAAGAACCAACTCGTGGAACCTTGTGACCTGCACGGCATCTTAGGAAGGCCGGAACGCCATGTCAATGCAGCGTCGAGACCCGGTCGTGACGAGTGCCGCTTGTTTGGCGAAAAGCCGGTGTGTTACAAGTACGGGAAGGTTCTAAGATGGTCGGGCACAGAATGAGTACGGTGCATGAAGTTCTTTTTATACGGTGATCTCCTCAATCCTTCGCAACTCAAGCGGCGAGCCCCGGAACATAGATTTCTCTACCTCGCCACCTTGTCGGACCATACGGTGAAATTTTGCCGATGGTCGTCGCAATGGCGGTGCGGGCTTGCCAGTATCGTACCTTCACAAGGTGAAAAGACTTGGGGCGGGGTGTTTGAACTCACAGACGAAGATATAAAAAGCATGGACCAGTTTGAGCAGGATGTGCCGCAGGGCACGTACCGCCACCTGCAAGTCACCATCTCGACCGATCGCGGAGAGAAGGAACTGGTCACCACCTACGCAGCGAACCCGATCGGGAAGTTTAAACCCAAAGACCACTACCTGGACTGGGTGCTGAAGGGACTCAAAGAGTGGAAGCTTCCGGAAGACGTGATCCAGCAATGGGCGTCATATAGGCCGAGGTAATGCAGGAACTCATAGCTGACAGCTTTCAGCTATCAACCATCAAATAGCTTTTACGTTTGAGCCGACGGCTGATTGCTGACAGCTGGTAGCTCGACTTAGATTGAGGAGATTATGCCAAAACCAAAATATCATATTCTTGTCTGCACCAATTCTCGCCCTCCTGGTCACCCCAAACCATCGTGCGGGTCAGCGGGTGCTGCACAGCTGCTGATGGCGTTCAACATGGGGCTGATGCAACGTTCTGTCCCACCGGGGGAAGTGTTGGTCAGCGCGACAGGCTGCCTTGGTCCTTGCGAGCAGGGTCCGACGGTCGTCGTCTATCCTGACAATACCTGGTATTCCAAGGTCACTGAGGGGGACGTCGCTACCATCCTTGATGAACATGTCGCGAAAGGGACACCGGCCGCGAAGCTGAATCCAGACTCTGTGTGGAAATAAGCTGAGCCCCTGGATGGTCGGCTTCGAGCGGTCAGGTGAGACTGACGCTTGATTGCTTCAGCTGATGGCTGATAGGTTCCCTTTGACACATGAGTACACCAACTCATCACGAACACAAAGACCATGCACCCAGCTCAATTGGGTGCATGGTCATTACCTGTAGTGATACCCGCACACAAGAAACCGACACCAGTGGTCAGCTGATTCGCACGCTCCTTGAAGCGCGAGGCCATACTGTAGTCGGATATCATCTCGTGAAGGACGATCCGGCCCAGATCCAGTGGTGGATCGCGCGCGGCGTGATCAACGACGCGGTGCAGGCTATCATCATCAACGGCGGTACCGGCATTTCCAGGCGGGATTCCACGTTCGAAGCGGTAGACGAGATGTTAGAAAAACGCCTCGCCGGATTCGGCGAAATCTTTCGGTTACTCACCTATCAAGACATCGGCTCACCGGCGATTATGAGCCGAGCGACTGCCGGTGTCATCAAAGGCCGTATTCTCTTTTCTACTCCCGGCTCAGAAAACGCCGTCCGCCTCGCGATGGAAAAGCTCATTCTTCCCGAACTCGGACATCTCGTGAAAGAACTCAACAAGTAACGGTAATGGGGAGGTCGCTTCGACCGACGAGAAGTGGGTTCGCTTCTGCAACCGCAAATAAGCGTGGAAGGAGAAACAGGGCAACCGGTGCGACCTTGGCGGATAGTCGGAGCCAGTGGCCCGCATTCCCCTTACTACTTACCCTTTACCCCTCACCGTTCTTAGTCTTGTGTGATCTTCGGTTCCTCGTACGTCACTTCCGTTGAAATCTTCGACTGCGCATAGCGCTTATAGTGTAACAGGAGGTCGCGCACGGAGACGACGCCAGAAATCTGCCCGTTCTTGGTGACGCCGAGATGGCGCACACCCAGATCGGCCATCATATCCTGCGCATCATCGATCGACTGACTCCCCTCGATCGTACAAATCGGCGTCGTCATGATCTTCTCGACAGTCAACTTGCCCAATGGCTTTCCGCTCGCCACGGCACGCCGAACGATGTCGGTGTCCGTCACCACCCCAACCAATTGTTTACCCTTCTTCACGAAGAGCGATCCCACCCGCGCCGCACGCATCGTCTTGGCGACACTGGCAATCGACATTTTTGGTCCTACACTCTTGGGGTTCTTGTTCATAATCTTTGCGACAGTGGACATGCTTCCTCCTTTACCTTCGAATGGACTGACACGAAAGAACGCCGGCCACGCTCACTATTGATTGGACTCAGGGTAGCACAGAATGGCAGGGAGGCTCAAAACAGGAAACGACACAACCCAGGACTCAGCAAGTCTCTTAGAAGTTTAGCGTTCCTTCGACGACCATCACACAATGCCCACCGACCTTCACACCTTGAATGATATCGTCGTCCGATTCTACTTGAACGAGAATCCGTGATGGCCGATCGATTTCATAGCCCTGTTCGATGAGGATGTTGGTCGTCGGTCCAACTTCGACAACGCCATTCTGAACCAGGTATGCACCAAGTGCGCCGCCGGCGCTTCCTGTGGCAGGATCTTCCAAGATTCCAATTTTCGGAGCGAACATCCTCGCGTGAACGGACGCGAACGATTCGACTGTCACCGTCGTGAAGACCATAATCCCATTGGCCCCGAACCGTTCACAGACATTGATAATGGCCGACGCATCAGGGTTGATCGACCGGACAGCCGTCAACGTTCGCACCGGCACGATCAAGACCGGTAAGCCGGTGGACACGACTTGGAGCGGCCATTTCGTATCGGCGATCACGTGCTTTGGCAAACTGAGGGCTCCACCAATCAGATACACATCGTCGATGGCGTCGATGGGATCAAGGAATTCAGGTTTAGGTTGAGACATCACGACCCGCACCACGCGACTCTGTTCCGCATGCAATTCGACGGAAAACAAACCGATATTACATTCTTGCACGACCGACGTCACAGGTTCCTGAGTCGAGATCCTCCCGATCTGGGCCAACACGTAAAACGTACCCAGTACCGGATGGCCTGCAAAGGGAATTTCTTGAGTCGGGGTAAAGATCCGCAACCGAGCCACTGCGGCAGGGTCGGTCGGTGGAAAGACGAACACCGTCTCCGAGAGATTCATCTCCCGAGCGATCTGTTGCAGCTCGTCATCTGTCAGACCATCCGCGTCGGGAAACACCGCAACGGGATTGCCGCCGAACGGCTGGCTGGTGAACACGTCAGCCTGGTAGAATTTCAGTGATCGAGTTTCAGACATAATGATTCATTCGTGCCAGTAGAAAAAGTCTCACGCGTTGAGTCGCGCATCGGACCTCACCTGCACGCGGAACGTCGGCTCATCGGCCCAGCTACAATACTCTATTTTTCAGAAAATGAGAACTGGCTGAGACCAGCGTCCAATGGTTGGAATAAATTGACAGACCGTGCGTGCCTTTGCGACACTCGTCTCGTGAACAACGTGAATGCACAGGACGTAGCGCACGCGCTAGAGATTTTGGAGCTGACCCTCCCCGTCACGTCCGACACCCTTGATCGCGCCAAGCGTGTGCAGTTGTACAATTGGAATCCGACACGCTACTCCAACCTGACGAATAATCCCACTCAATACATGCAGGCCTATAAGAAGGCCGAAGAAATGACCAAACTGGTCGAGGCCTCTCACTCCCTGCTCTCGGCCTTGCTCGTCCCTGACGAGCCTGAACCTTAATCGTCAACCACAGACCTCGCGCCCCTCGCCAACCGTCTCTCGTCATGCCTCAATCGTGGAGAAGGATGTACCTCCGTCAGATTGACAGCTGAAGGTTTTCACCTCAACCGGCATCATGACTCGTGACACGCGACATCCCTTCATCTCCCTGCGAAAGCGCCACTGGCCACGTGATCAAACCCGATACACCTTCCGGCGATCCGACCGGCTGCGCCTGCTGTGCGTAGATTTGAGGCAACTGGTTCGTCCCGAACTTCGAGATATAAAGGAAGACATGCTCGCGCGAGTTCACGCGCACAGCCCAAGGATGGAAATCATGCTTGTAGAATTCTTCGCAGAGCTGCATCGCATCAAGACATGACAGAGTACTGGGATCATTCAAGGTGTAATAATAATCCAGCGGGAGATCGTACTCCTCCTGCTTATGAATCGTCATGCCGAATTGTTCCGGCTTCCGCACCATCGGCGTATGGCGATAGGCCACGAAGTAGAACAGTTCCAGCGAGTGAATCACCGGCTGGTTGTCGAGAACAAACTGGCGGGTTTCCATCGCCTCGTCGAACGTTTCGCTCGGGAACCCATAGAACGCCATCACATGGTTCCAGATTCCCGCCTTCGCCGCCATCTGGAGATTACGCTGGATCACGTCCTTCTTGGCATGTTTATCCATGAGAGTTAAGACGCGCTCGTTGGCCGACTCCATTCCGTAGTAGAGCGTACAGCAGCCCGCCTTGGCCGCCAGATCCCAGGTGGTCTGATCTTGCAGGGTCTCCTCAAATCGAATGAGCGTCGTCCACTTAATCCCGACATCTTGATCGACCAGCAGCTGTGAAACCTTCTTGAATAATGCCGGCGGATAGGACTCATCGCTAAACAAGAAGTGGCGACAGTGGTACTTATCCCGTAGCACCTTGATCTGGTCGATGACCAACTGGGCCGGCATCCCGCGGTACTGATCGAAGTACCCCTGGCCATGGTCACAGAAGGTGCAGCGGCCCCAATAGCAGCCACGCGTGGCCAGATAGGGAATAATCAGTTCCGGAACGAAGTAGCGATCCAGCGGCATCCCGTCAAAATCCGGCAGAGGCAACGAGGTCGTCTTCTCGGTATAAACTTCCGGGTTCCGGTGGAGGCCTGCCGCATCCCGATAAATCAAGTTGGGAACAGAGACAATCGGTCGCTGGCCATTCAGTGCTTCAATAAGCCATAGCAAAGCATGTTCACCTTCATAGAGAATGGCTGAATCGAATACCTCCGTGAAGAATCTCTCGTGATGCACGAGGTCTTCATGCAATCGAGTAATAACATTGCCACCCACCACGAGATGGATGTGCGGGAACGTCTCCTTGATCATCTTGGCAAAGGTCAAGCCGGCTAGCAACTGCATCTGTGTCCCAATGGAAATGCCAACCACGTCAGGCTGTTCCTTCGCGACCTGCGGCAGAACCAACTGATTGCACAGATCTCGATAGACGTTCACCTGCTCATCCTCCAAACAGGCGAACACTTCGTTCGAGACGCCGGGGCGATAGCCGAGATTGCTTTCCATCGGATAGAAGACGAGCGAGGCAGGATAGTAGGCAGCAGAGATATAGGCCATCGTCTCACGGAACGTGTTCAGCGCCCCTTCCAACAGCTCCGCATCGTAGAACCGCTCACCACGGACGATCCGCTTCGCATCCTCCGCTCGTTCCGCCAGATCGAACACATCACGTTCATAGGCCTGCTCGACCACCGCAAGTTGATTCACCTCTCGTTCAGTCAGTGCGTCGGCCTTCTCTTTCGCTTGCAATGACTTGAGTTGCATCCCAAGCCTAGCCTTCACCCAAATCAGAAAATCCATACTGAAAAAGTGATCCCACATCCCGATATTGATATCGCGCTGGATTACCGTATGACCCGCTTCTCGTAGGACCGCAGTCAGCGAAGGCAGGGCAAGATAAGGCGCCGTCGGCACCCACTCAGGGGGGAACAACAACATGACCTTGGACTGCTTCCGATCGTCCTTCTTGATCGGAACCAGACCCTCAATTTGTACAAGACCGCTTGTGCTCATGCTTGTTCTTCGTTAGGCGTGAATCGTAAGGCGTCAGGTGGAACTCCAGGATTGCATCCTCGCCCCTTACGCCTCACCCCTCCACCCCTCACGGCCCTCATTACATCTTCCCCACTAACGTCGGCTTGACTCCAACCACTTTAGCCTTCTGATATTGCAGATCCTGGAGCTTGCCTAAACCAAATTTTGAAATATAGAGAAAGATGTATTCCCGGATGTAGAGACGAAGATCCCAGCCGGGGTTGTGGTTTCGCTCGAACTGCTCGAACACACGCTCCGCCTCCTCGATGCTCATCCCCTGTTTCACGGTGTAATAGTAATCGAGGGCCAAGTCCCATTCGGGATTCTTGTAGGCGGTCACTCCCCACTTCTCGGGATGCTTGGCGACCGGGTTGTGCCGACCCAGGTCAAAGGTGCCGAAGCCCAAGGAATGCACATGGTCCTTGTTTGCCTCAAGAAATTGCACCGATTGCCAGGCCTCTTCCTTCGTCTCGCCAGGAAATCCAAAGAAGCCCATACAGTGGTTCCAGATCCCCGCCTCCGCCGTCAGCTTCAGGTGCTGCGTCATGATCTCCGTCGTCGTCGCCTTATCCATGAGCTGCAGCACTCGTTCCACGCCGGACTCGTAGCCAAAGTGGAGATACTTGCACCCTGACTCTTTCGCATCCTGCCACACCGTCTGATCCAGCAAGCTCTTCTCAAACCGCATATGCGTGGTCCAGACGATGCCCATCTGACTCTCTATCAACCCGCGAGCAAGTTTTCTGAACAAAGCCGGGGGGTAGGATTCATCGGTAAAGTGGAAGTGCTTGGTGCCATATTTATCGCGCAGAAACTGAATATCCGCGAGCGCATCCTGTATCTTTTTAGATCGGTAACCGGCCGTATAGCCTTCGCCATGGTCACAGAATTCGCACCGGCCCCAATAGCAGCCGCGCGTGGCGAGATAAGGCAAGATCCTGGTCGGCACGAAATACTTTTCCAGCGGCAAGCCGTCAAAGTCCGGCGGCGGAAGCGCCGCGAGATCCTCCGCATAACTGGTCGATGACGTATGGACCCCGGTCTCGTCCTTATAGATCGTATTCGGCACCTCAGCCAGACTGCGCTTCGCCCCTACCGCAGATACCAGTTGCACAAACGCCGTCTCCCCTTCATAGACCACCGCACTATCGAAGTACTGAAACAGGGGTGACTGAGGCAGCACATCTCGCAAGCGCGTCACCGTATTGCCGCCGATGGTTATGTGGATGTGGGGGAAGTGCTGCTTGATGAGGGCGCAGAAGGTCATCGTCGAGAACATCTGCTGTTGCAGGACGATCGAGATGCCGATCACATCCGGCCGCTCCGCTTCGATCGCCGGCTTCACGAGATGGTCGAACACATCACGGTAGATATTCACCTGCGTATCGTTCACCGCATCGATGACTTCGGAGGAGACATAGACCTTGTACGACAGATCTGTCTCCATCGGCGGCATGCAGATTCTCGCCGGGGAATAGACCATCGAGATCACCGACATCACTTCACGAAAGACTTGAAGTGACCATTCTAACTTATTAATATCATAGAACTGTTCACTTCTTATGATGCGCTTCGCTTCTTCCGCATTCTGGATCAACTTCGCCATCCGTTGATGGGTCACATCACACAGCGCGAGCTGCAGATCCATCTCGCTGGCGTCGAGATCTCGCTTCTTAGAGAGCTTGCGCAATCGGTCGAGCTGCTGCGGCACTCGGCGCAGAACCTTCTTCAAAAAGTCCTCGCTGAAATACCAGTCCCACATCTCCAGATTAATGTCTTTTTGAATCACCGTATGGCCGGCCTGCCGCAGGACGGCGGTGAGGGAGGGAAGGCTCAAATAGGGTTCGGAGGGGTACCAATCCGGCGGGAAGATCAGCATGACCTTCATCTTCCGGCCACTGGAGGCTTCGAAAGACTGACGATTGAGGAGGATCAGCTCCTTCGAGGCCCGTTCGCCTTTAGAATATTCGATCTTCACGCCGGCCTGATCCTTCCCCAAAACTGGCTCAAACTAATAGCAAAGCCAATGAGTTAGGCTTGAGAAAAGATATTGTACGGGGGTGCGAGAAAGAGATGCAAGGGCGGGATGGGATGGAAGGCCGCCCACATTAGTCCCGTGCTCCCCGAACGCGCGCCCTGGGAAGGACCTCGTTCGACGGGCGCAGTGGGACCAACATGGGCGCCCTTCCAATAAGGAAAGAAAAGGACAAATAAAAGAAGCTGTGGCCAGATAGTCCTTTGTGCTCGCTGAGGCCTCACGGTGAACCAGTGGTCCCTCAATGCGCGCAGTAAGGGACTACTTGACCACTCCTTATTAAAGAGAAAAGAAGAGAGGCCTGATGAATCAACAAGCTCTATCAACCTGGCACTGTATGGAGAAGGAGCCACTGTAGACCTAAAAATGAGAAACGCTTACAATGCCAACGTATTTTGACCATTTGACGCCGCCATCATCGGGCCAAGCCGATGCGTGTGAAGAACCCACCTCACCATGGCCTGTCGGTCAAAGATGATTGCCTTGAGCCGCGCACTGGAACTCTTAAATTGGACGATCATGGACGAGCGGTGGAAGAGATCGATGAAGACAACTGCCCCGCGTGCGTCGAACTGCTGTGCGAGGCTATCTTCGGCGGGAAGACTTATGGCAGCGATCGGCATCCCTCAACGGGTATTTCCCCACTTCGTCATGGTCGCCGGAATCGGTCGGTAATAGGCGGATAATGAACATGCACAAAGCAAGACGCGACCCCAATTCATCTGGGCATTAGCTACCGACATGAAAGCGGACAGTACCTCTGAGATTGATGCTGAGAAATGACCGCGATACCATCTTTTGAAAAAGTAGCAATAATTTCTGGCAATCCAAGGCTTTCGGCCGAGATTTCGTCTCTCTTCAAGCGTCCTCGACACTATATTCCCATTATATCTGGACCTCACCTCGCCCGTCCCGATTCGAGTAATGAACTGATTAGACGGCACAATGCACTCTCGATGGCTCAATCTCGAAAGGTGCTACTCGCGGGGATGACTGTCGATAAAGAACGCGCTATGTCTGATGGCCAGCTGGACGGGATGTTCATTTCAGTGAAGTCCAGAGACGAAGCTCAAGAAGCTTTGAAAGGCTGGACGAAGAGCCCTAGTGAAATGTTGGATTGGGGTAGTGATAATCTTGGCATCGGTCTTCTGTTGGCTCGTCGATCAAGAAAGTTATTGAATACTGCTGATTCGAAATCTCCGACAACCAGTTTCATCGCAAGTGGAAGGCATATCTTAAGGTAATTAGGGCGAAACGTAACCAAAGAAGCACCGTAAGAAGAGTTTGAAAA
>ERZ1292630.799-Hain-H41-02um-R3-799-length-32016-cov-5_pt1 | contig 32016 bp, 26 predicted proteins | sample MGYA00564408_ERZ1292630 | MGnify/ENA primary metagenome ERZ1292630 (study PRJEB36523, sample SAMEA6512641) | groundwater metagenome | collected 2019-01-08 | study: AquaDiva: Metagenomics assemblies of 32 groundwater samples
TATTATAACAAAATTACCTGATTGATTAAGCACTATTTTAGAAGCTGACTAAGCTATTTGACTTATTGCAGGTTGGGATAGAATCAATAAGTCATTACAAACCAGAATTCTTACATATCAAACGTAATTATGTGGTAAAGCTGATATGTGATCCATCTATTTACACATTGCAAATACACCGGGAAAGTAACAGCCGGAAATTTGTTTATAAGAAATATAAATGTCTATATTCCAGATACTTGAAAAATAGCCTTGACTATTTTTCAGGATTTATGGATAATGCTCGCCGTGAAAAAACAGGAGCTTGCCATATTATAAAGGCACGATTTCTTTTCTGCCCGGGCAAGGTTACCCCTGTCGGAATTATCTGATTTCAATGTGGATAAACCTCACAAAGAATACGTCTTACCAAAGTGACCCCGCTTTTCAAAAAGGAGGAGAAAATGAGAAAATACATAATAACTTTCTGTCTTATTCTGTTTTGCATGATTATGTTTGGTTCACGTGTATATGCCGCATTTATTACTGACATAACCGAGTTTGTACAATTTGATGGAACTGACACATTTACGGATACATTTGGTGACGCAGCGGAACCTCCGTCCGGACCTATTTCAGGCTCAGACTATGTTGTAGAAGGTACATTTGGTTCCACTCGTGAAAGCGGTGGGTCGTTAGAGTTAAATACTGATTACGGCATAGTGGACGTAAATGAGAAATTTTTAGCTGCCGCTGTGCGTGACAGTACGAAATTTTTTAGTTCGCTAGGTGGGGGCCACGTAATCGGTACTTTCGATTTTAGTGGCGGTCTTCCACCTGATTCTTTCTTTGGCATTGAAATACTCAACTTTGCCTCAGTTAGTGGTGAAATTTCCGGTGACCCTGTAACAAATGACGAGGCATGGATGGGGGTATATCTGGATTCAGGTCATTTATTTGGGGTCTGGGGTGATGAGGGTCCGTTAGACCAGCTGGGCTTTGTAGATTTTGGTGTTGTGGGTAGCACAACAATAGGACTAAAGCTTGAGATAAATTCAATAAATAAAGTGACAGCATTGTTTGATTACGGCAGTGGATTCAGTTCACATCCCGGTTCAACAGACTTTACGACTCTCAGTTTCATTTCAGGTGATGTGTATACAGGTGGATTTGCGGCAGGCGAGAACATCGTTCCAGAGCCAGCAACCGTTGCCCTTCTCGGAATAGGCCTGGCCAGGCTTGCAGGAGCGGCAGTAAGACGTAGACTGAAAAAGGCAAAACAGCAATAACACCGGAAAGTCTATTTTGCCGATATTATCTCAATCGCAGGGGGGCATACTTATTTTGCCCCCTTTTTTTATGAATCAATTTCCCGCCCCGAACCACATCTCATTAGACGATAGATACGCTTTCATAAGTAAAGATTTATAACAATAGTCTCAATCAGGAAGATGATGAGGACTTCCATTTGTTCTTGTTGAAATAGTTTTTTAGTTGAGTCTTTAAACTTTCTTTTCCGTTGCCACCTTTTAGATATTTTTCTCTTCGTTTTGTGTCACTTTCCAATAAATATGCCTCATAATAAATCAGCTTAAGAGGACGTCGGTGTTTTGTGGATCTGACGAAACCGTTTTCATGCTTTTTTATGCGATTTCTTAGATCATCAGTAAAACCTGTATAAAGCAGTCCATCCTTTTCACTGTGGAGGACATAAACATAGAACATGTCTAATTTAGAAATATTTTGTTGGTGTGTTCGAAATATATTAATAGGATTGTGATTCTTCGCTAATAGGCAACCATCCTTTAAATATGGATGCCGCGCTCAGCGTGATTGATCCTCTGAGATTACATGTGGCTGCCGCGCTCAGCGCGGCTTAGCCACGCTGAGCGTGGCTGGGGTACCAGGATTTGAACCCGGACAAATTGAACCAGAATCAATTGTGCTACCATTACACTATACCCCATTGATTTTCTATTTTATTTTATATCTCTTTAATATCAACATAAAAATTTGTACTTTTGTTAATTTGTCAAGAATTTGCAGGTTTTTTTCCTATATGGACTGTAACTATACCTAATGTCCTTGTAAATAACCTTACATCTTCCAGGCCGCATTCCTCCATCTTTTTCTTCAAACTTAATTTATCCGGAAATGCCAGGACTGATTGCGGCAGATATGTATATGCATCAATCCTGCTTTTGGATACCAATCTTCCAATCATTGGTAATATCCTGGTAAAATAGAAGAAATATATTCGTCTGAAAAGGAAATTTGCCGGTTGTGAAAATTCCAGTATTACAACCCTGCCATCTGGCCCGACTACTCTTCTCATCTCTTTTATTCCCGCCTCCAGGTCTGCAACGTTTCTTATGCCAAAGGCAACCGTAGATATCTCAAAGGAGTTATCACGGAAGGGAAGTTGTAACGTATCGGCTTCAATAAGCTTTATCTTGTGTTCTAAATGTCTTTTCTTTATCTTCGGTAATCCATACCTTAACATATCGTGGCAGTAATCACTTCCGACTACCAGCCCATTCCCATTTAATAACTTTGAATATGAGATGGCAAGGTCTCCTGTTCCAGTACAGACATCCAGCACTTTGGTATCCGGCTTTACGTCACTTACTTTTGCCGCAAACTTTCTCCACGACTTGTCGAAGTTCAGACTCAAAAGCGCATTCAGAAAATCATATACCCTGACAATAGAGCCAAACATGTTTCTTATGTTTTCGGCTTTTTTCTTTAAAAGTTCTTCCTGTGATATTTCTTTATCAGTATTCATTGGTGATTTTGGGTGGCGCTGACGCTGAGGACTTCGTTCATACTTCCGCTACGGTATCCTTCCAGGTCCAGTGTGACATAAGTAAAGCCTATTTCTTTAAATTTGCAGAGCAATTCCTCTCTTGTGGGAGAATTGGCAAGAATATGTATGTCTTCCGGCAAGGCCTCAATCCTTGCAATCGTTTCATGATGTCTTACTCTGAATTGTACCAGGCCTAAACCCCTTAAGTATTTTTCTGCTTCTGATACCATTTTGAGTTTTTCCTCCGTTATAGACTGTCCGTATGGAAATCTGGATGACATACAGGCGTATGCAGGCTTATTCCAGTTAGGAAGATTCAGCATTCTTGAGACTTCGCGTATGTCCTTTTTTGTCATCCCGGATTCCTTTAAAGGACTCTTAACATTCAACTCTTTAGAAGCTTTTAATCCGGGGCGGAATTCCTGTGTATCATCCAGATTTGCGCCATCCGCAACATTTAAGAAACCATGCTGTTTAGCAATAACTTTCAGTTTTTCAAAGAGTTCGGTCTTGCAGAAATAACATCTGTCAGGGGGATTATCTGCGAATCCTTCTATCGCCAGTTCACTGGTATCTATTACCAGGTGTTTTATGCCTATCTCTTTTGCCAGTTTTTGCGCCTCTTTGAATTCAAAATCAGGATAGGTTTCTGACCTTGCCGTAACTGCCATAGCGTTGTCTTTTAGAATGTCGTAGCATACCTTAGCAACAAGTGTGCTGTCCACACCGCCTGAGAATGCAACAACAACACTTTTCAGTTCACTGACAATCTTCTTTAGTTTCAATAGTTTTTCTTCTACTGTCATTTTAAGAACCGTATCTTCGTCATCTACTACCATAATCATCGGTTTGTCCGGTTTGTGTTGGCCGGAGTTTTGTCACCTTTTTGATTGGCAAACCTATTCACTATTTTTTCTCCTGTTGTCAGCAATAATGCTTAAGCAGGCATCCACTACATTAGAATCGTAAAGAATCCCCCTGTTATTTGATAATTCTTCTAGTGCCTTGTCAATACCGAGAGCAGGCCGATATGGCCGGTGCGGGACTATAGCGTCTACAACGTCAGCTACGCTTAGAATTCTAGCCTCCATGAGAATATTATTGCCGCTTAAACCTGATGGATAACCGGAGCCGTCCATCCTTTCATGATGCTGAAGTACAAATTCAGCGACTGGCCATTGGAATTCTATCGTCTTTAATATGTCGTAGCCAGCCTGTGAATGTGTCTTAATCATATCGAATTCAAGTTCTGTTAATTTGCCGCACTTACTGAGGATCTCAGTAGGTACCTGCATCTTTCCTATGTCATGGATAGTTCCTGCCAGGTGAATGCTGTCAATCTGTTCCCTGGGGATACCCATTTCCCCTGCTATTGCACTGGCAAGGTTAGCTACCTGCCGTTGATGTCCGGCAGTGTAAGGATCCCTCATCTCCACAGTCAATGCCATGGCATGGATGGTGCCTTCTATGTTTGTCTTTATAATGTCCGAGCTTTTTTTGAGTTCTCTATAAAGTTCTTCGCTAATTTTAACATTTCTAAGGATATTTCCATAAGATTCTACAGCGCTTACTACCGTATCCAGGAGTTGCTCAGGGTCTCCTCCCTTTTGGACATAAGCATGCGGCCTGAATTGTCTCCTTAAGCCCCTTCTTTCCTCCTGTCTTACAATAGTACCTGTATGAAAAATTATAGGTACATACGGATTTTTTGCCTTGATTCTTTTAAATACTTGCAGTCCCGTTAAGTCCGGCATATTTATGTCTAAAACCACAGCATTGATATCTTTGTTTAATTTATCTATTGCCTCCTTTCCGGTTGAACATGGTTCGACCTGATAACCTTCCTCTTCCAGTATAAGTCCGGTAGTTTTAAGAATCGATTCATCATCATCTACTACCATAACTTTTGGTTTGTCTTGTTTATAGGAATTAACATCCATGTCTTAGTCCTAAAAAAATTAAATTTAGGGATTAAGGGATTTCCCCAATTCCTCAATTCTTGAATCCCTCAATATTTATATATCCTTTTAACTTTATCTTCTTTTATTCTTTTATAGCGCTAAATGTCAGTTGTAATAGTTCAACCATATCAATGGGTTTGGATAAATATGCAAAGGCTCCCAGTGAGATGGCTTTTTCGACAAAATGTTCTACGTCATGACCTGTCATCATTATTGCCTTTATTTCCGGATCAATCTTTTTGATCTCGCTAAGCGTTTGAAACCCATCTATCCCCGGCATTAGGACATCAATAAGCGCCATATCAAAATGTGTGTTCCCTACCATTTTTATCGCTGTAAAACCGTCTCCAGCGGTAGAAACCTTGTATCCCTTGTCTTCCAAAACTCCCTTTAGTGTTTCACGAGAAGAGAATTCATCATCAACCACAAGAATATCGGATCGTATTGTATCTTCCTTTATAGCCTGTAAAATTTGTAATAATTTGTCCATATCGTCTATAGGCTTAGGTATACATCTGTAAGCTCCAAGAGAGGTTGCCCTCTCAACAAGATGTTCTATATCGTACCCTGTCATTATTATAACGTTTGTCCCTGGGCTGATTTTTTTGATCTCGCCAAGCGTTTGAAAACCGTCTATCCCCGGCATTACTACATCAACAAACATAATATCAAAGTGTATCTTTCTAACCATTTCTATTGCGGTAAGTCCGTCTTCAGCAGAAGAAACCATGTATCCCTTGTCTTCCAGTATCCCTTTTAGCGTTTCGCGGATGGAAAAGTCATCATCAACTACAAGAATATTAGTCTTTGTCATATCTTTTTTTATAACTTTCAGGACTAAGTCTATGTCCAGTGGCTTATAAAGTATTGCTTGTGTTTCCAATTTTATAGCTTCCTTCAAAAGGTCTTCAGCAATAAAAGCGGTCATAAAAAATATAATAGTATCAGGACTGATCTTCTTGATTCTTTTAAATGTCTCTATGCCGTTAATTCCAGGCATTTTCATGTCTATGAATGCAATTTTGAATTTCGTTTTTTCCGCCGCCGCTATCCCTTTGTAGCCATCCTCCGCCACCACAACATTGTATCCCTCATCCTCCAGGATTCCGGCCAGGGTTATTCTTATTCCTTGTTCATCATCAACTACTAATATGTTAGCCCGTTCTTGCATCTTTATCCTCTAGCGGCAGTTTTACAATCATATTTGTGCCTTTGCCTTCCCGGCTTTTCACCTCGATAGTTCCGTTATGTTTATCAATTATTCCATGGCATACGGCCAGACCCATCCCTATACCCTTGGGTTTTGTTGTAAAGAGCGGATCGAATATTTTATTAATCTCTTTTTCAGGAATACCACATCCGGAATCGGCTATTTCAATTTCCGCAAAAGTCTTTGATTTTCTCGTACTGATTTGCAATTTTCCGCCATCCTTCATTGCCTGACATGCGTTTTCAATCAGGTTTATAAGTACCTGGCCAATTTGATTTGCGTCTATTGTTACCATGGGTAAATCGGATTGAAGGTCTTTGGATAGTTTTATGTTATCAGCTATCTTTAATCTCGACAGCGCTTCATTAATAACTATTCTAATGTCGGATATAATCCTTGTGGGTTTGGCAACGCGCGTGAATCCTAAAAGGTCATTAATAATCCTGGTGCTCCTGTCAATTTCCTTATCCATAATATCAAGAAATTGTATGACCTTTTCGTCTATGTCCGGCATTACTTTCCTGGATAATTTCCTTTTCAAAAGAAAAACTGCATTCTTTATAGCGCTCAGTGGATTTCTTAACTCATGGCTTACTCCGGAAGCTAATGTGCCTACAGCGGCTAATTTCTCTGTCCTTACTAATTGTTCTTGTGTGTCTTTCAACTGCTCGTTTCTCTGCACTAACTCATCATTAATTGATGATAGCTTCTTGTTCAAATCTTTTAGTTCAATCATGACGCCTTCTTTTTCATCCATGAGTTGTTTTAAGCCTTTTGTCATCTGATTAAATCTGGACGCAAGCAATCCTATTTCATCCTTTGAACTTATTTCAACTTTCTGGCTCAGGTCTCCTGATGCCACCTTATCAGTTATTTTTACAAGATATTCAACAGGTTTTACGATACCGTTTGCGATAAAATATGAAACCCCTATACCGACTAATACAATTACAAATCCCAATGGCAGGCTGCTGGTCCACAAAATTGTCTGCATTTTTTTATTAATCCGTTCAGGGGTTAAACCGATCTGAATGATCCCCAGGAGTTTCCGGTCGTTCTCATTATTATCCTCATCTATACCAAAAATTTGTGCAGCAAATTCTTCGTCAGCTATTGTACGTTTTTCATAAATTGGGACAACAAAATTATAAAATTGCTCACCGTTGTCTGTAAAGAGAATATTAAAAACAAGCTCAGTAATATCCTCAATATTCCTGTGTGCGGGTATCTTTTCAATTTCTGTCTTAATCCATGTTTCCTTTTCTTCAACCAGAACTTCATCCGAAACCAGCAGTACACGCCAATATGCCAATTCCCGTTCAATGTCAATACTTCGTAACCTTCTGATCGGTTCTTCAAAAAATGTCTTTTGAGCAACGCTCATGGAGTCTTTGACCTCCTCATCCTGTGCAAGTTGAGATATTAAGGAATAACCGCGTTTCTTTAGCTCTTCTTCAAGTTGTTTCTTGGTTTGGGTGAAGAAAAACCAGCTGCTGGAAGCGCCTATGATTGCAATCAGCAGGCTGGTGAACAAAATAAATTTGAATCTTATTCCAATCTTAAACATTTTATTTTCCAATATTGAATAGTTTATGGATATACAACTATGTGTGGTTCTCCTAGAACTGCCTCTAATTCTATTCCGAGTTCCTCTGCTGTGTCAGCATTTACTGCTAATTTAAAGCTGTCCGGATTGACTATGCCGAGTGAGCCGGGATATGTCTGACTTAGTATTTCTCCGGCTAATTGAGCGGCTTGTCTTCCAACGAATTTATAATCTGAAAACACAGCAGCTAAGGCTCCTGCTTTCACAAAAACATCTGATGTACAGAGCAAAGGGATCTTTTTTCCGAGCGCTGTGGATTTAATAAGATCAAAAGATTTCTTGGTTACCACTGTGCTATCAGGTAATAACCACAGGGCATCAATTCTGCCGGTTAGACCTTCTATGGCTTCAGGTACTTCTTCTGAAGAATTAATCTCATATTTAACTAAATTTATTCCTATATCCTCCACCTTTTTTTCAGCGTTTGCGATAATGTTCCCTGTTTTAGAAGGATCATAAATTACGCCTATATTCTTAAGTGGATATAAAATGGTTTGAAACCCTTTCAGTTGTTCTTCTATCGAGATTTCGGTGGCAATACCCGTTATGTTAGGTCCGGAGAGTTGAAATCTTTCATGGTTAATTACCATACAGAAAACTATAGGGATATCCTCGACCTTCTCCTTCGCTATGGTTGTAGCCAAAACTCCTATTGTCAAGATAATATCCGGTTTTTCATTCATGATCTTATGTACTGTCTTCTGTCCGTTCTTCATCTTGCCATTCAGATCATAAACGGCTTTTATTGTGATACTGTTTCGAATACATTCATCCTGGAATCCTTTTACAACTTCGTTATATGCAAAGAGGTCCTGACTCTTAATCACCACTGCTGTCTTTTCAGCATGAGCACAGTAAGCGCTGTGGAAGAGCGTCCAGAGAATAATAATGAAAACAGAATATATACGGATTTTATTAATCATTAATCAAGACTCGTAACGTAACTCAACAATAAATGACCTTACTATAGTCAAAAGTTAAACTGAATATATATGACGAAAGACATGCCAAAAGGAGGAAAAAAATAATTGTTTTCTGACAAAACCCATAATTCTCTAAGTTGCCAACAAATGGGAGCTTACGTAACTATGATCTATCTTTTTATTATTTATGCTTTTGGATAGTTATACAAAAGTGTGCCATGGCACACTTTTGCCGTGCTATACTTGTGCCATGGCACACTTTCTGAGGCAAGGTAATCTTTGGATATAACACGACAGGGAAAATAAGCCTTGTGATCACAGTATAAAATTTGCATTTATTGAATAGTCTCTAATAGTCAATCAATATTGGTATTGCAATTCAACAATGAAGGACCTTCCCTGTTGAGGGAAATCGGTAGGGACTGTATCTACTGGTGCGGGGTCATCATATCCTTTATTAAAAAGATTAGAGACTGAGCCTTTAATCTCAAAATTGTCCATGAATTTTCTTCCTATAAGCGTAAGATTTACGAGTGCATAAGAGGGCATGTCCCGTCTGGTATCGCCATATTCCCTCGGCCTTGGCCCGCTTATGAAGGTATTTACATTGGCATTGGCATACTTCCAGAATCCTACATTTACACCAAGATTTGCTTTATGTACAGGGACATCAGGCAGCCGGTTTCTATTCCTTGTTTCTTCAGCCTTTTGAAAAGTATAATTGGCAAAGGCGTAATTGTCATTTCCATAGTCTGCTTTTAGTTCAGCCTCAACTCCCAGTACCCTTGCTCCCCCGCTGTTTGCAAATTTGTCAGGGGTTTGTGCTTTGTCTAAGATAATCCTGTCTCTTATTCGGTTGAAAAAGTAATTTATGTTACCCCTTATGTGTTTGGTGAAATTATAACCTACGCCAATCTCGTATGTATTTATCTTTTCCGGATCAAGGTTGGGATCACCTGCCCTTGCGCCGTTATTTGTGAGGTACAGCTCTTGGAAATTCGGCGCTCTGAAGGCGGTTGCAAAAAGGAGTTTCAGATGCGCATCTTCTATAAATCTCCATATCAGGCCGCCCCTTGGATTGGTTGTGCCGCCAAATCTCGGAAACTGGTCATGCCTCACACCAACCGTTAAATCAACATCCTTTGTAATATTCCACTCATCCTGGAGATAGAAAGCCATTATCTGTCTCGTTGCCTTTCTGGTAAATGGAAGGTCTTTTGAAAAATCCTGAGGAGAAGCGAGTGGCGCATTTGTTACGGGATTAAAGGTGAACTCGGTTGATTTTATATCGTGCTGGTGTATCCACTCATATTGGAATCCAAATGTCAATGCATTTCCTTCAAACAAGTTGTAATTGAATTGATTTTCAAAGCCAATAGTCCTTTGTTTATGTCTTACTTGTCCCTGCAAACCGTCAGGGTAGACTGCTGCCCCGGATGTAAAACCATCAGGACGCTGCTCGAGAAAAGGGTCATAGTTAAACTGGTCATAATACACCCTGGGTATTATATCTAGTTTCTCTCCCAGGGCTAATTTGTAAATAAGTTCGGTAAACATGTAAGTGCTTCTTATTATCGAATCATCACCAAGGGCATATCCAACGCCTATATAATCTTTTCTCCTTTTCTTCGTATATTTACCGTTGATTTCCAGGTTATTGTAGGACAGCTTTAAATTCAGGTCTGTCTTTTCCTTCCTGTTGTGAGACCTTCCAGGGCTTTTAGAGAAAGCAGCCGGGAAAAGAACGTCTTGTTCAACCTTTTCGCTATGACCTTCCGTATCGAAATAATCAAAAAATCCGGAAACCGCCAGGTCTCCGTACTCTTTACCGAACAACATGTTATAATTCTGAGTATCAAAAGCCCCGCCACTCGTTGTCAACTGAAAGCCGTCAATATCATCCGTATCCTTTGTTATGACATTAATAACCGTAAGGAATGCATTCTGGCCGTACAGGGCGGAACCGGGACCTCTGATAATCTCAATTCTCTTTATATTCTCAACGACGAGGTCATCATAATTCCAGGAAATCCCTCCGCTCCATACATCATTAATGGAATGTCCATCTATCAATACCTTTACTTTTTGTGAGTTAGTATCCAGGATGCCTCTCACGGCAATCTCTCTTTCTCCTGTTTCGGACAAGGAAATATCAAAACCAGGTACTGTGTCTAAAACTTCCGTTAACGTCCTGAAACCCATCTGTTTTATTTGTTTGGCAGTAATCACACTCATTATTGCCGGAGATCTCGAAACAGGCCTGGGCCTTTTTAAGGCGCTGACAACTATCTGCTCTTCCGTAAAGATTGCGAACATGTCTTCAAGTCCTGTTTTTTCATTCTGAGCAAATGAATTTCCCTGTGTAAACAGCATGAGGTTCAATAACAGAATTGAGATTACAAAAAACTTTAATAAAGCCTTGAAAAGAATCTGCATTTATTTGCCCTCTTTTCTTGCTATCTTCATTTAGATAAGTTACAGGTGATACAAAATGTAATTAACGGGGAATAATATACCGTAAAATATTTTAGATATATAGCCCTATTAAACTCAAGTGCAAAGGTTATTTATTTATCCGGGCAACTTTTTGAGTAACAAGCAGATCTTCAGCGAGATCCTCCGCCAGATAACCGGCTTTATCAGTAACCATTGTGGGCTTGAAATAGTCTTCATAACGCGAGTCCACACGAAATGCCGGTTTGTAAGTGTCGTCAAGTGGTTCTCTTGTACTAATATATGTATGCTGCCTGGTTCGTTTGCGTTGAGAGCTAATCCAGCCGCAGGAGGTTACAAGTCTCTCCGCGCATAGCAGTAAACTGCTGTTCAGGGCAACCAGCATCTTAAAGTTAGAAAGCTTTGATCTATACCGCTTATAGAAACCCAGTGAATGCTTCAACACGCGCAACCGATAGCCGGAAAAACTATGAATGTTGCGTAAAAAGTCAGCTACTTCGTCGATGGGATCCAATGGCCGCAGCGCCAGTGTAGCGCTGTCCAGATCTCGCAACTTTGTCTCGGGAAGAATATTACCTTTGGCCAGGCTCTCATTAAAAAGAGGTGTGCCCAGGATTGGGATAGGTTGTACTAAATAACCAGGGAGGGTAATCTCCGGCGTACCTGTGATGAAATCTAGTTCCTGACGAAGCTCACTGATTCTACGTGTGGTGACGTCCAGAATGAGCCCGTAGTGAAAAACAACACCGGCATCCAGGCTTTTGCGGATTAGTTCTACTTGCGGGAAGCGTATATTTTGCGCCTTGTTCTTTTGGAGCCATTTTGTGTCAAAGGCTTCAATTCCTGTGAAAAGCCCGAAACAGCCGGCATCATGAACCAGCTTCAGGTTTTCGTCATTATAGAAAAAATCATTAGTGACTAATGCAGCCCAATCGTGAAAGAAACCTGCATTCCTCATTTCCTTGATGAGTTCCAGTCGTTCCAGGAAGAACTTTCTGTCGTTGCCATAAAAATTATTGTCAAGGAAGATAATATGCCTCTTCTTTCCCATGGCAATGAATTGTTTTCGTATATAATCAATGTCGTATTTTTGATATCTGGCCCCTTCACCCGTCAATACACAAAAAGGGCAGCGAAAGTTGCAATTTCTACTGGTTTCAGCGTACCCGATTCTTCGTGACTGAGTCCAGTAGGCCAGGTCGTACCTTGGCAACATCTCCCGTGCAACGTAGTCTTTACCGAAGGCATCTGCAATAACTTCGTTCATTTCTTCTATGTCGCCGCAACAGGCGTAATCAAAGAATCGTCGAGAGTAATTGGGAATTGCACGGACAGGAGAGCCTCCGGCAACAACAATGACGTTTGCGTTTTTCGTGCGTGCATAGGCGGTAAGATGCAACATTCTATCAAATGCTGATGTTAGACCTGTCATGACCAGCATATCCGGCCAGGAGAGGAGATGCTCATCCTCAAGGGGTCCGCTATACTGCTCGTTGTACATGCGTATATCACAAAGCTCGTCTGAGAAAGCGCCCGCAAGATAAACAGGCGCCATAGCCTGCGGCGTCTTGAAAGGACGGGGAACAGACAGTCGGGTATAGTCGAAGTAGCAATTAACTATGAGAATGCGCTTCCGGTTACGAATACGCCTCCTGGACAGTTTTGAAACTATTATATTACTCAACTCTCCCCTCCCCTTTAAGTAAATAGTTGGCACGAAAGAAACTGAATTTCTATTTGGAAATCTTCATTTAAATCATATCCTTTTCTCTCTTTTAAGATATTATGATTGAGCAATTATCATAATAATGTTGAAAATGAAAGACAACAAGACCTATCCATACTTTACTTTATTAACGATTATTCAGAGTTTTTTCAGTTAAACAAGAATTTCTCAGGATTTTTAGAGCAGAAATTCTCTTTGTGAGATTTTAAATATTTTGTGCTTTTAAAATTACTCAAATATTCATTATAGGAGTTTGTCCAAATAAGGCTGATCAGGAAATCCGATCCAAAAAGAATTCGACTCTCCAACTCAGGATTGGCGCTCTTTTTCTCTTTTAGTAGATCTTCAAGATATTTACATTCTTTATCGCTAAGTGAAAGGCATGAAAAATCTGCATATACATTCGGGTATTTTGACATCAGCTCAATTATTGAATCTCTCCACTGTGTTCGTGGGAAAAGCCATAAAAGTTTACTTTGATATCCAAAGTGTCCAAAATTGATTTTAAGTTCAGAGTATTCTTTCAGGACTTTTTTCCATTGCAATCCCGGCGCTGTATAATTATCAGCGTTTTTTTCTTCTTTGACTTTAAATCCGCCATCACTACAGTGTGTTGTTATTGGTATACATTTTTTAACACAGCAATCATATAAGATTTCGACTTTTTCCCTTTCATCGCTATCATCTGGCCATGGATCAAAGCCAAGAGGTGGATAAACCTTAATACCGGCAAAAAAATTGCTGCCGATACCTTCAATATCTCCATTAAATTTACCCATATTTTCGTACAGAGATTGCTGGCAGCCGTCATAATCTTTAAAATATTTCTTTAACATTTCTTCTAACTGTTCAGGTTTGTAATTTTTTGTGTTGAGTCCTAAAAAAGGGTAGATTTCAAAGAGTTTGTTGTCCTTAACGTCTGGGCTATACTCCAATCTGTCACCCTTTAGAACTAGTTCATTCTCACAATAAGTTTTGATACCATTAAACACATCAATAACCTGTTCTCTAATTGGTTTTCTGGGCGGCCTGTTATAAAAAATGTCTTTTTGTTCCATGTTCTTATAACCATAATCCATTATCAAAGGAGTCAGGACAATCTTATTAAATGTTACATTGTCAATGGTAAACGTATTGTTTGAAGAAACGACTTTAGGATCTTTGTTTTTTAAGAAGTATTCTGTTAAAAGAAAATAGCTGCCTATATCATTTTCCATAAGTGATAATAAGTTTCTAAATCTTCTCATTGTCTCCGGCACAAAAAGATTATAGAGGCTTATAATAGGGCCTGCTGCAAGTAATCCTTTAATTTCGGGACGTTTTAGAAAAAGTACAACGTTTAGATGGCTCCAGTTAAATGCATGACAATGGACGTCGTAAAATTTCCTTGTTTCAGCTTCTTTGACATTACCACTGTTTTTTTCGTTATCAGTTCCCATTATACACCTCCTTCTCAACCTTTATGATTTGTCATGAAAATTTAAAACAGGTTGGCAACATTTTATTAGGTGATTATAAAACATTTGGTGCGAATTCGGTATTTTTTTGTCCATACATACAGTTTTTAATTTCCAAACATAGTAGGAATGCTCTATATAGGGAGTATTTTCCTGTTTGTCAACTATCTTTCAGGCTCTTCATATTTATCGTTAAAAGTTGTAACGGTTAAATGGTGACCCATTTTCTCAGTTATACGTTAGTAATATTAGAGGATTTCTTTTTCGTATTAATTCTATTAACAAAATATGTACCATAGGAAACTGGAAGCAAATTTTTTTAATATATATTAAGTATTATAATGTATAACTTACTTCTAATTCAGGGGTTATGTTATTATTTAAGCATCTTTTTTGTTGTATTTTGCAGTGGGAGAAAGGAAATCAAATAGGATAAAAACTGTGCCACGTCACAAAAGTGTGGCAGTGCGAAAGTGTGCTATGGCACACTTTTATAGTCTCCAAAGTACTTTAGCCGTCGGTTGGTATTAGTAAAGATGTAGGGATTAAGGAATTCCTAAATTCTTAAATTTTTTGCAGAGCTAAGCTCAGCTTCGCCACGCTTAGCGGGGCTTCGCCAAAATTGGTTAAAATATTTCTATACAAGGTTTTAATATAGTCTTATAAGGCCGGTTATAATATCTCTTAAACCCGGTTTACTTATCTCCTGAAGTTCATACTTTGCTCTCACAATGGGTTTGTTTATCTTGATTATTTTACCTAAATCTATTGGGGTGCCGATGATAACCGCATCACAATCTGTTCGATTAATAGTTTCTTCAAGTTCGCGGATTTGTTTCCGGCCATAACCCATGGCAGGGAGAAGATTATCAATACCAGGGTACTTTTTGAATGTCTCTTTTATACTGCCAACTGCAAAAGGTCTTGGGTCAACAAGTATGGAAGAACCATATTTTCGGGCTGCCATGACTGCAGCGCCGTAAGTCATGCCGCCATGGGTTACCGTTGGCCCATCTTCCACGGCAAGAACTTTACGGCCCTTTATAATTTCCAAATTTTCAACCGTAATATGCAAAGATGCATCAACAATAGACGCCGTTGGATTTGTTTTCTTTATATTGTCTTTAACCTTGATGATGTTTTCAACATCAGCAAATTCTTCTTTACTTATAATTACAATGTCTGCAAGTATCAGGTTAGTTTCACCGGGATAAAATGTTACTTCATGTCCCGGTCTATGGGGGTCTACAAGAGTTACATGGACGTCAGGTTTATAAAATGGTAAATCATTGTTACCTCCATCCCATACGATTATGTCGGCTTCGTCCTCCGCCTTTCTTAATACGGCTTCGTAATCAACACCTGCGTAAACGACTGTGCCCTGTTCAATATGAGGTTCATATTCCTCCATTTCTTCAATAGTGCAATCGTGCAAGGCAAGGTCATCATAAGTTTCAAAGCGCTGTACATTTTGTTTTACCAAATCTCCATAAGGCATGGGATGGCGGATGACAACAACCTTTCTCCCTGCTTCTTTTAATATTTGACATATCCTTCTTGTAGCAGCGCTCTTTCCGCATCCGGTCCTGACCGCACAGACTGCAATCACGGGTAATTTGCTTTTGAGCATAGTTTGTTCGGCGCCCATAATAACAAAACTGGCGCCGGCAGCCTGTACTTCACTGGCCTTATGCATAACGTATTCGTGGGACACATCGCTGTAGGAAAAGATCACTTCATCAACCTTGTAATTCTTGATAAGTCCCGTTAGCTCTTTTTCATCGTAAATGGGAATACCGTCAGGGTATAACTTGCCGGCAAGTTCAGACGAATATTTTCTGTCAGCGATGTTGGGGATTTGGGTTGCTGTGAAGGCTACAACTTCATAATCTTCGTTATCTTTAAAAAAGACATTGAAATTGTGGAAGTCTCTCCCCGCAGCGCCCATTATTATGGTTTTTCTTCTTTTCATATTTATTTCAGTTTAGAAATAAGTTCAACAATGTACTCTTTTCTTTATTAAGCAGTATCGTTATTTGTTTTGTGCTATATGTCACAGCTTAAAAACTACTATAGTGTTAAACAAATATCAATAGAAAACAGTTTCGTTTGTTGTATCTTCAAAATCTACTTGCCATGATTCCAGATTGGGAATACAATTGCTTCTATCGCAGTGGATAATTCCCTGAAAAGCGCTTCTTCGTATATACTTCTTTCAAGATAATAATACACAATAAAGGATGTTTTTAATTTAAAGGTCTTTTTTTGTTTGAAGAAATAGAAAATTAATTCTCTGGTATTTAGAGAGGAGATGAAATGGCAGAACAAAAAGCAACTAACATCAAATGGCATCATGGCAAGATTACAAAGGAAGACAGGGTAAAGTTGCTAAACCAGAAAGGTGTAACCATATGGCTTACTGGCCTGTCAGGTTCAGGAAAGTCAACGATTGCCGTTGAGCTTGAACATGTCCTCATTGAGAACAAACATCATGCATACATACTCGATGGTGACAACATACGTCATGGCCTGAATAAAAACCTTGGCTTTTCACCTGAAGACCGCACTGAGAATATTCGCCGGATTGGTGAAGTTGCAAAGCTGTTTACGGATGCAAACATAATAACAATAACAGCCTTTATCTCGCCATATAGAAAAGACAGGGATGCTGTCAGGAAACTGCTTAACGATGGTAAGTTTATAGAGGTCTATGTTAAGTGTTCTGTTGAAGTTTGTGAAGAGCGTGATACAAAAGGACTATACAAAAAGGCTCGCTCAGGTGAGGTTAAGGATTTCACGGGCATTTCCGCTCCCTATGAAGAACCACATAATCCTGAGTTAACGATTGATTCATCAAAGCTATCGGCTGAGGAATCAACAAGGGCCATATTAAACTATCTTGTAGAAAAAAAATATGTGATGTTTGATTATTAAGTATGTGAAATCACAAGAGGCCAATAAGGAGAGGAGGAGGAAATGTCAGCGCTGATTGAAGAATTTAAGAGGGAACATTCGGAAATCATTGCCACACTCAAAGAAGTTAAGGAACTTGGTATTCTTTCGAGAGAAGGACAGGCTAAACTCATGTCAGCAAGAGAAGGTTTGCTTGCACATCTCAAGAAAGAGGATGAACTACTTTATCCTTTTCTCAGAAAAGAAGCAGAGCATAATAAGAAACTGGAGGAAATATTAGATTTATTTGCAACGGACATGGAGAACGTCTCAAGAGTTGTGATGGAATTCTTTGATAAATGTTCTGAAGGAGTTATTTGTAGTGAGTTCCCGAAAGAGTTTGAAAGCCTTGTTGCAGCTTTTCGCAACAGGATAAGAAACGAAGAGGATATTCTCTATGAGGAGCATGAAAAGATAAATCAATAATAAGTGATAATCGAGAGGCCCGCCTGTACCTATTCGGGCAGGCCCGCCAACCTGCCCGCCAGCCCGACAATCATTCTGGCGGGTACATAACGGTACGTTCGGGCGGGAAAAATCGTCGGGTAAACAAGAAGAAGGAATGTGAAAGGATGAGTGCAGATAATAGTGAAGAATTCCCTTCATTTATCTATGGTACCGCATGGAAGAAAGATGCTACTGCGAAACTGGTAAATACGGCTGTTTCCTCCGGATTCTCCGGCATCGATACAGCGAACCAGCCCAGACACTATCAGGAACACCTTGTGGGTGAAGCCTTATTAAAGTTGGCCGGTGAGGGGATAGATCGCGAGGAATTGTTTGTTCAGTCCAAATTCACTCCAGCCGATGGGCATGACCATAGAATTCCCTATGATCCTTCTGCTGACCTCAGCACACAAGTGAAACAATCCTTTGAGGGTTCTTTAAAGAACCTTCATACGGATTATTTGGATTCCTATCTCCTGCATGGCCCATATTCTCAACCAGGCCTGGGGAATGAGGATTGGGAGGTATGGAGCGCCATTGAAGACCTCTACAAATCAGGGAAAGCCAGATTCATTGGCATCAGCAATGTAAATATTGTACAGTTGCAGCTCTTGACCAAAAAAGCGAGAATCAAGCCTATGGTTGTTCAAAACCGATGCTTTGCGTCCAGTGGCTGGGATCGGGCGGTGAGGGTTTTCTGCAGTGCCAATCATATTATCTATGAAGGGTTTTCATTGCTGACGGCAAATCCTTTTGTTTTACAAAATCCCGGTGTGCAGAAAATTGCCAGAGAGTTGGGGAGATCTCCTGAACAGGTGGTATTCCGGTTTTCCATGCAGGCGGGAATGATCCCACTTACAGGTACAAGAAGTGAGGGGCATATGAAAGAAGATCTGCTGGTGAGAGATTTTGAACTCGATAGTAATGATTTAAATCTGATAGAAAACCTTACCTGCATTTAAGCAAAATGGAATCATATTGGTGTCATTAGGCTTTTAATCTTTTTTAGAGGTATAAATCCGTAATGAGAAAACTATTCATTTTACTTGCGCTATGTTCGGTTACTCTGTATGGATGTGCGGTCAATCCGGTTACCGGCAAAAAGCAGCTCGGATTGGTAACAGGATCTCAAGAACTACAGATAGGCAGCCAACAGTACATGCCCAGCCGTCAGATGCAGGGTGGTGACTATGTGCTTGACCAGGCGCTGACTAAATATGTGAATGATGTTGGGCAGAGATTGGCCGCAGTCAGTGACCGCAAGCTGCCTTATGAATTTGTAGTCATTAACAACTCTGTGCCCAATGCCTGGGCCTTGCCGGGTGGAAAGATAGCCGTTAACCGTGGATTATTGACAGAACTGAACAGCGAGGCCGAACTGGCTGCAGTATTAGGACATGAGATTGTACATGCCGCAGCTCGACACGGGGCACAGGGATTGGAACGTGGGATACTGTTGCAGGGTGCAGTTGCAATGGCCGGTATCGCTGCAAGGGGAAGCAATTATGAGGATATTGCCGTACGCGGCGCCGAAACTGCAGCGACACTGATTAACCAGAAATATGGACGCAATGCCGAACATGAGTCTGACTTCTATGGAATGAAATACATGTCACTCGCTGGTTATGATCCAGGGGCAGCCATTAGCCTGCAGGAAGTATTTGTACGGTTATCCAAAGACAGGGATACTGACTGGTTATCCGGTCTCTTTGCCAGCCATCCGCCATCGCAGGAACGTGTTGAAGCAAATCGCGCTACAGCCAGGACCCTGCCGGAATCAGGCGAGCTGGGAGTTCAACGTTATCAGGATAAGATTGCACACCTTAAGAAAACTAAGGATGCTTACGAGGCGCTCGACACGGGGAGTAAATCACTTGACGAAGGGGAGACTAAAGAAGCGTTGGTTCTCGCTCAACAGGCAATTCAAAATGAACCCAATGAAGGGCGATTCCATGCCTTAATCGGAGATGTGTACATGAAGCAGCAACAATACCAGAAGGCCTTAACAAACTATGACAGGGCAGTGGAACTTAACAGTGAATTTTTCTATTTCTATCTCCAGCGTGGGTTAAACAAACAGAAGCTTGGAGATCAGAAGGGGGCTCGTAACGATCTGGAGAGAAGCACAAAATTGCTTCCTACCGCAACGGCCCTGAATGCCCTGGGTAATATGTCCCTGGCGAGCGGGAATCGGCAGGAGGCCCTGCAATATTATAAAGATGCTGCCTCTTCCAATTCTGAACCGGGCAGACAGGCTGCACAATCGTTTGTGAAGCTGGACATGCCTGGGAATCCAGACAGACACTTGAATACAAGCGCTAGCCTGAACAAGGAACGATTTGTTATTGTCAGGATTACCAACCCTACTCCGGTACCTGTTCGTGACGTAAATGTACTGATACGTTACCCGGACTCACAGGGCAAGGTGCTTGAGGTCATCAAAGATGTCAGTGGTATCATCTCTCCCGGGAAGTCAACTATTGTGCAGTCTGGAATAGGCCCTGTTGAAGACCCTGAGATGCTGAGATACATGAGCGTAAACGTGATCAGGGCTAATGTGGTGGAATAATAAAATGAAAATAATTCTCATTCTTACATTATCAATCATGCTGTTTTTTTGCCTGTCCACCTGCCCGACAATATCTTTCGGGCAGGCGCGGGCTGAAGCCGACAATACTGAGGAAAAAGAAATTAATGATTTTGAGTATGAGGCATTGGCGTTTCTTTCCATGGAGTTAAATCCAAATGAGAATCCGGATGAAGTTATATCCCTGCTCGAACCTTATAAAGACAAAGAGAATAATAAAAGTTATATCTTTTACAGCAGTTTAGGACTGGCCTATAAAAATAAAGAAAGATTTAAAGATGCTATTGCCGCATACGTTCGCTCCCTTGAATTAGAGCCAGATGAACCTGCAGTTCAATACTATTTGGGGATGGCATATTATAAAAATAACGAATTGTCCAGGGCATTAAGATATTTTCTTAAAAGCGCCGAACAAAGGCCTGACCATTCCGACACAATAAAATGGATTGATCAACTGACAAAGGAATTAGACATATGCAAAGTTCCCGATATAAGTAATTTGAAGATGGTCTTTGACAAAAATATAAATGTTAACAAAGAAAACCCGGACAAAGAAACGAGACTGAGAATATTTATTACAAACGATGGAGGCCGGATTCAGGTACTGTCAGTCGGTGACAAAATATATTCATATGGAATAGACAGTGATACTAAAAAGCCCGTAGATTATATAATTATTGATAATGATGGTGATGGACGTTTCGAAAAAGTAATAAATTCAAAAGGCATATTTGGCGTCCCAACCTGGGCATATAATCCGGAATAGATTTTAGAAGCAGTAAAAAGAAAGAACAAGTACCCAATGGCGGATATGAAAACTATTGAAAGTAAATTACCTTTTAACTACAAAACAATTAAGATTACACAAAGCCGAATCGATAAAGGTTTATTGGCCATTCCAGTTTCTTTAATTGATTATTTCCCAAAGCACAAAACCAAAATATATATGGCTTATGGGGATAATAGTAAAGCTACTGCGAAAAACTTTACTCCATATACAAGCAGTAGCAGAGAATGCAGAATAGGCGGAATGAAAAGGCTTTATGAAAGATTACAGATTAAAAATGATGATGAACTTGTAATTCAGATTCTTGACAAAGACAGATACCGAATATTTACAGAAAAACAGTTTGAAAACAAGATCATAAGAATTGAAGAAGAACTGGATAAATCTGAAGATGAAGTAGAAGTCGGTTTAAAGCTTGAACAGATTTCAACGATCGCAAATTTCAATTTTAAGCAGACATTACTCAGTGAATTTTATAGACTTTCAAAAAAGGGATTTGAAAAAAGAAAATATAACAAGCCAAAATTAAGCAAAACAAAAGAGGGTGTTCCTGTCTCTCTCAGAATAATTTTATCCGAGATCTACAATGGCAAGTGCCAGATTTCTGGATTTGGATTTTTAATGGAAACCGGCAACCCTTACTTTGAAATTCATCACATAAAACCTGATTTAGGCGATCATTTGAAAAATCTTTTAGTTGTTAGTCCTAATGTTCATGCTCAATTTACATACGCAAAACTTGAAGAGCTATTTGATGAAGAAGGATGGTTAAGGCGAGTAAAATTCAATAACAAAGAATTTGTTGTAAATCATATTATAGATAAAATACCGAAAAAGTTTATAAAAGAAATTCATTATTAATAAGTGAGGGTATAGCGAGAACACAATTAATCCTGATAGACTAAACAAAATTTACTACAAATCAAAAGCTTCTTTCTGATGATAAAAGTAAATTTACAGTATCGGTTGCACAACAAAAACCTAATTACGTTCAAGTATCCTGATCAATTCCTGATCAAGTAATCTGGCCTTTGTCTTCCAGAAGAATTTCTCAACGATGCGGATTGCACGGTCAGGGTCGCCACTCCACAGGTTGTTGTTCCGAATTTTCTCAGACAATTGAACCAGACGTTCTGCCAATTGATCTGCTCCGCCTTTAAAATAAAAGTCTTCGTTACCGGCATCCAGCTCCAGTGTTTCCGGGTAAGCCAGTTTTTCAGGAACCAGGGGGAATGCTCCCGCCGATGCTCCCTCAAGAACACTGATACCAAAAAACTCATGACCCGCAGTAGACACAAAAACGTCAGCCTCTAATAGGGCAGCTTCGTAGTCATGGCGCTTCTGCTGATATTCCCAACGATCTATATAATCCGAAAACTCCTGTTTCGCAGAGTTAAAGACATCAGGAACCTGTCTGAATTGCTCTCCGATAACACTTATCCTGAATTCGATTTTCCTTGCTTTCAAAATCCGCAGTGACTCGAAAAAGAGTTCAGGGTTTTTATCATGTTCCCACCTTGCCGCCCAGACAATGCGCATGGGACCTGGGACTCTTTCTCCCCATTTTGGAAACTGCTGCAAGACGGGATACCTGACGAGGGATTTGCGCAGAATGTCTTCAACTGCTTCTAACGGCTGGAAATCAGGCATACGTTTCAGGAAGCCCTGCAGTTCGTCTAAGAAAATATTCTGGTGGTATGATGAGTTGAACCATACCTCTGTGGCAGCCAGGGCGGTTATTAGATTCGTCAGTACATAATGGAAATCGAATTCCTGTGGATGCGCCACAGGGTAAGTCAATTGGTTTTCGTGAAAATAAACAACGGATGGAAGCTTTTGTATGGACTGAGGCACCAGGCCAAGATACTCTGCCAGATTAAGCATGTCAGAACAAAAAATGATATCCCATTTTTTACCTGCCTTTACTCTCACGGCTGTTTGACTGGACAGGGTTATGGCAGAATGGCGCATGCGCCACTTCCATTTCCAGGGCGGCAGGCTTAAGAGTGTCCATTCGTGGCGGCTATACTGCATCCAACCTTCCAGAAATGCCTTGTGGCTGCCGCCATAATAGGGTTCCAGTGTCAATACTTTCAGGGATTCAGTCATTTCTTGATCCATACTTTTAGTACAGCTTCGTTACTCCTATGGAAGGCCGAAGCCTTCCGCTACGGATTTGATGAAATTCTTTCAGTGAAAAAGGTGATGTATCAATTTAATTTACAATTATACTACAATATTATTCCTGGAGTGTGTAAAATTACTGGTTAAAGTAAAAGATTAGAATATAAAACTGCTTTCTTGAAAGGACGTCTATGTCATATAAAGCCGTACTCTTTGACCTTGATGGGACGCTTCTTGACACAATAGAAGATATAGGTGATGCCGTAAACCGCGTTTTGGAACAAAACGGATTTCCTGCTCACAATATGGATACCTACAGCCGGTTTGCAGGTGACGGCGCACTTAATCTTATTATTCGCTCACTACCTGAAGATAAACGAATAGATACTATTATCCACCCATGCCTTGATGCATTCCTGGAGGATTATGGCCGAAATTGGAACGTGAAGACAAGGCCTTATGACGGGATTCCGGAGCTGCTGGATACACTCACCGCCCGCAGACTGAAGATGGCCGTACTCTCTAACAAGCCACACGAATATACAAAACAGTGCATGAAAGGCTTCCTGCCTGATTGGAACTTCGATGTGGTCTTCGGACAGCGTGATGACGTCCCCAAGAAACCGGACCCGGCAGGCGCATTGGAAATAGCTAAGCAACTGAACATTGTACCGTCAGATTTCCTTTATCTTGGAGACACAGAGATTGACATAAAGACCGCTATTGCATCGGGCATGTTCCCTGTAGGAGCGCTTTGGGGTTTTCGATCCGCTAAAGAATTGCGGGAAAACGGGGCAAAGGTATTAATCAGAAGACCATTGGAGATTCTGAATCTCCTGGACTGAATCTGTGTCCTATTAAACTAAATTGCCTCGTTACGCATTATTACCTTTTCGGCACAATTTTCAAAAAAGTCATAGCCGGAACCCGCCTCACCAATTAGATGTATCATCCTGGCTGCATCTGTAATTCTTACGCCGCCCAGGACGGTCACACCTCTTTTGAAAAGAGGTTCAGGGTAAACACTGGCAGTGGGTCCTACTACTACAATCTCGGTTGCTCTTTCAGCAAGTTCCAGTATGGGGCCAAGTGTGTGATTTACAAGAGTAACACCCGTAATAACAATAATATTTGCCTGAGGTATTATTTCCTCCAGGCGGTCTGCTGATTCTATTTTAATTGTATCGCCCTTACCGACAACCTTCGGGTTCTTATCAATCACAAAAAGGTTTTTTGTAATTTCCTGGATTCTTTTTATAAATGGCGGAAAGGCGCCCACCATTGCAACGGTATCTTCGCTCGTAATCTCTACCAGATCAAGGGCATTGCCGTAAGCTGAGGGTTTGTACCTGCAAGCGTCTTCTGCAAGCAAGATTGCAGAAAGCGCATTTAATGTCGCCATGCCAACAGCCGCTTTAAGGGCATTATCATCGAGGGCATAATCCATCAGGTCTGTGATTTGAAAATTAAGCAGTTCTCCTGCGGCAGGCATCTTGGCATGTGATCGCGGACAACACACCGCCTCCGGTATTTCCTGAACAGGCGTGTATGACATGCCCGCATGCCCGCTGCTTAAGACAACGCCAGTATAAAATACGCCTATGCGGATATCTTCTGGTTTGATATCAAATTGATTTATTACGCCTGAATCCTTAATAATTTCTATCAATTCCCTCGTAATAGACTTTCTTTCATTTATATCCGGCATTTATTTTCTCTTCTTATAATCTGCGTTTCCGCCAAAAGGCACGTTGGACAGGCATCTGCGTCCAAAATGAAATTACTAAACACAAATTTAACCCCATCAATTTAGAAAAGCAAATAAAATAAAACATCGAAATTACCTTGACATTGCCTATCTACTAAAATAAACTACAACACATGTAAGCCTGTATAGAGACACTTCTTATAAATTAATCTTCATTAACTATTTCCAGTAAATCTAAAGAAATATGCCAGACCAAAACACAGAACCCGGAACTGTAAATACACGAAAAAGAAGATGGCCGATGATAGTCGGCATATCCATCGGCGGTGTAATCGGAGCTCTTGCCATAATAGTGTTATTAATTCCCGCTATCGTATCCTCAGGCATTGCACAAAACATAATCATAAACAACCTGGAAGCAAGCCTGAACCGTAAAGTACAGATTGATGGTATACACATGAGCTGGTCAAGCGGCCTTGACATTAAAAACATTCATATTAAAGAGAGAGAGGGCCTTCCCGGTGATACGTTTGTTAAGGTAAAGAGGATACTCATTGATATTGATTTCTTTCCGTTAATAAAAAGACAAATTAGAATAAATGATATGATAATTGACAGTCCCGAGATTTTTTTACAGAAAGACAGGGACGGTGCGTTCAATTATGCAGACATAGGCAAACCTGTAGAACCAGTACCCGCACCTGAAATAGTTGGGGAATCTGTCCCTGGTATAGTCAAAAAATCAGTTGAGATACCGGAGTACAACCCACTGGTTATTCCGGCACTTTTATCTGATATCAAAATAAAAGCAAAAGTAAGTAACGGGAAATTCACGTTCATTGACCACCAATTGCAGGAAGAGACAATCATAAGGGATTTAAATACCACTTTAAACATTGACTCTCTTGGCAAGCCAATTGAGCTCAGGAGCGCATTTGATATCGAATCAAGAGATGAAATAGAACATGCGGATATCTCCTTAAACGTTTCATTGGCAAAAGACGGAAAAATTAGCCCCGGCAATGCCAGAGGCACATTTAACATGAAAACCGGTTTTACTCAGATAACAGCAGATTTTGATATGGCGAGGTTTATGGGTGAAGGCGGCACCGGTCTTGACTTCGTCATGAACGTAGACCTGAAAGAACTTACCAAAAAACTTGCAGGAATGCTGGGTTTGCCTAAAGGCATGCAGATAGAGGGGATGATCTCTTCAAAGATTACGGCTGAGGGGCAACTTGAAAAGTTGATAAGTATAGATGGTAATACAGAAGTAACAAACCTGTACATCTCAGGCGGACCGTTTGGTGATAACCCTATACGACAGCCAGGTATCAGGCTGACGCAAAAGGCAGATATAGACATGGACAATGATGTAATTACAGTTCACAAAATTGGCATCGAATCAAACTTTGCAGAATTATTCCTTGCAGGCATGGCAACAGATTTTAAAAATACAAAAAAGCTAAATTTTAAGATATTCCTGAATTTAGACATTACAAAACTAATGAGCGAAATTGGCGGACTGCTGCCCGAAGATATTGAGGTTGCTGGAAACGCACAGTCAAACATACGCCTTAAGGGCCGGCAGAACAGACTGGAAGTAGAAGGAGAGACAGATTTGAGAAACCTGTTTGCAAAGATAGGAACAATTGGCCCTGTAAAAGAGCCGGAGATTAAAATTAAACATGATTTGATATACAACTTACAGGATAGCAATCTCGAAATAACGAATCTCAGTATGAAAACAAGCTTTGCAGAAATAAAATCTTCGGGCACTTTAAGTAAGAACAAAGAAATCGACTTAAACATGCTTTTGGCAAGTGATATTGAGAAAATCACGCAGAATCTCCAAAGTATTGTATCGCTGCCTCAAGGCTTAACCATTAATGGAAAGATTGCTGCAGAAATTAATGCAAATGGCTCTGTAGAAAAAGAATTAAAACTAAGCGGAACAACCATTTTACACGATATAAATGCAACCGGAGGACCTCTTAAAGATAAGAGGATATCTAATCTTGACCTTAAGTTTATGCATACACTAGACTATAAAATCAAGGAAGATGCTGTTAATATTGAACAAATGGATATCGTATCTGATTTCCTCAAAATGGAATCAAAAGGAGGAATAGCAAATCTAAGCAAGGAAATGAATATTGATTACGAGCTTTTCCTGAACATGGATTTGGACAAGACAACTGCTCTTTTTGCCGGAATGTTCCCTCCGGACATAAACATGATGGGAAAGGGTATTGTTGAGCTGGGCATAAACGGAAAGCTGTCAGCACAAGAAAATGATAGTCTACCCGCCAGAACGACACCTCCCCGAACAGGTGCCGGTCCCCGCCAGAATGACACTGTCGGGCTGGCGAACGGCGGTGTCAGGCAGGCAGGCGGGTTGTCAGGCTGGTATGAACAAATGAATCTCAGTGGAAGTGTGTCTGTAGATACAATCAAATATGATGCATACGAAATAAAAGATTTCAAATCCAGGTTCCTCCTGGATGATGGGTTTTTCACGACAAAGGATTTCGCTTTTAAATTAAACGAAGGCCCGGGTACAATATCGGCAAGCGCAAACCTTAAGGAGGAAAAACCTTCTTTAGTTTTTGATATGAAATTGTCAGACGTGTTTATTAATCAGAATATGGATTTACTTGCATACATAGTCCCTGTCCTTGCAGCGCCGGACGGCAAAATATCGGGTAAACTAAGTATGATGTTCAACGCAAAGGGCAATGGGCTGAACTGGCAGGATGATTTAAGTAAAAGCCTTAATGGCCAGGGAGAAATTGATATTAAGGACGGCTACATAAAAGGAGGCAAGATAACATCCAAAATCCTCCAGACTTTTGGTAAGGCGGAAGAATACGAATTTGATAATATCTCTACCAAGTTTGTAATTAACGATAGCAAAATATCTAACGATGATATCAGCATCAACGGCAAGGATTTTGACATTGGTTTATCAGGGTGGACTTCATTCGACGGGCAATTAGAATATTCTGCAGATGCTGAGGCAGTAGGAAAACTTATAGGTGGGGATGCCAATAGAATACTCGGGGGTATGAGCAAGGGCACAAAATTGCCAATAGTAATCACGGGGACAATAAACAAGCCAAGACTCGCATTTAAATGGCCAAAACCACAAGAAATTGGTAATATCCTGCAAGGAATATTAGGAAGTTCAGGAGACTCAAAACAACAAACTGAAAGTACAAAAGAGCCAACACCGGCAGAGACCAAAGAAACAGAAACAGAAAAAGAAGCACAGCCGAAGAAGAAAATGGAGAATGTCGTAGATAAGCTCTTTAAAGATATTTTTAAATAAATTAGCACCATTTCCGCCAAAAGAAGTATCATGTAGGTGTTTGCTAATTTATAGCAAGACCACTGATGGACGGCATATACATGTTCAGTGTAGTTATCCATCCCGTCCATTGTTGAAAATAATAACTGTATATGACCCAGATCCAGAATTATGGATTAATTTTGAGACTCGGAGGTAAATTTATGAAGTGTGATCTTTGCGGTGGTACAGTAGTAGATCGGGAAGTTTCCTATACTATTGAGTTTGAAGGTCGTCTGCATATTGTAGAACACGTACCAGCTAAAAAATGTCTACAATGTGGAGAAAGATTATATTCACCTGAAACAGTAGAGAAGATTCAGAAGGCTATCTGGCAAAAACGAAAACCGGATAGAGTTATTGAGACACCGGTTATTGATTATGTGGCTATTGGATAGTATTAACCGTCATGGCCAATACACTATATATATGCTTTCCAATTACAAATCATGTTTTGAAGAGCGAAACAAAGATAAATCATCAATCGGCCTGACTAGCCGTTCGGACGGCCGGAAAGGAACTAATTAATGAACTGGCTCGATTTTACTTTGATAGGCGTTGTAGCTACAGGGACTGTCCTTGGAATATTGACAGGCCCTCTCTGGCAAATTTATCGAATTTCTTCAGTTGCACTATCTGTAGCGGCCGCTTTCTTACTCCATAATCTACTCGGACGTATATTAAATGGCATATTCAGCCCAAAAATATCTGATGTATTAGGGTATGCAGTCACTTTCGGCGTTATCTTAATAATAACATATGCAATAGGTAACCTATTCAGAAAGTTTCTTACAATAAGGAAGTTTGGAATAAGCGGAAGAATTATTGGAGGAGGTATCTCGTTTACAAAAACGGTATTAACGTGTTGTATAGTTATAGCAGGTATTTCATTTTTGGGGAACGACCAGACAGGGGAAGCAATTACCAATTCCATGATCGCAAATAAGCTTGACATGGGAACAAAGAAAGTTATTTCCAGGATTCCCCTGGACATTAAAGATATGTCAATGATTGAGAAAAAAATTAGTGAGGAAAAACAAAAATTAATTACTGAGGGGAGTAATCAATGGCAAAGTTACAAAAACCGGAAAGCCCTGAACAGGGGAAAATAGAGGTAAGCAAAAAGGAACAGGCGCTGGACAGAGCGGTATCACAGATTGAAAGACAATATGGCAAAGGCACAATAATGCGTCTCGGAGCAGACGAGAAACTTGATGTGCCGGTAATATCAACAGGTTCGCTCTCTCTTGATCTAGCCCTCGGTGTGGGTGGAGTGCCGCGTGGAAGAGTAATAGAAGTCTTTGGGCCTGAATCTTCAGGAAAGACTACACTGACACTTCATATCGTTGCCAATGCGCAAAAAAACGGCGGCACTGCTGCCTTTATCGATGTTGAGCATGCCCTTGATCCAGACTATGCAAGAAGGCTGGGCGTAAACCTTGACAGCTTACTTGTAAACCAACCCGATACAGGAGAACAGGCGCTGGAAATCGCAGAACTCTTAACGAGAAGCAATGCAGTTGACGTAATTGTCGTTGACTCCGTCGCTGCTCTTGTACCAAGAGCAGAACTTGAGGGACAGATGGGCGACTCACATGTCGCATTGCAGGCCAGACTTATGTCACAGGCGCTCAGAAAACTTACCGCAGTAATCTCAAAATCAAAGACGTGCCTCGTATTTATCAATCAGATACGCGAAAAAATAGGAGTGATGTTTGGTAACCCGGAAACAACACCCGGCGGAAGAGCGCTGAAATTCTATTCCTCTGTCAGGATTGACATCCGCAGAATTGGCAGTATCAAGGATGGCGACCGTATTATTGGAAACCGGGTAAGAGCTAATGTGGCAAAGAATAAAGTCGCTGCTCCATTCAAGAAGGCGGAATTTGACATAATGTTCAACCAGGGCATTTCAAGGTCTGGCGATATTGTTGACCTTGGCGTTGAAAAACAGGTAATAGAAAAAAGCGGCACCTGGTTCTCCTATGGAGACATGCGGCTGGGACAGGGGAGAGAAAATACCAAGAAATTTATCGACGGCAAGCCTGAGTTACTCAAAGAGATTGAACAGGCAGTAATCACAAAGATGGCGGCAGACAAATGAAACCCATTGACTCATTGGATTAAATGGAGTAAAATATTTTTGAGTTAATGCTATAAACCTAAAGAAACGATATTTGAGGTGATAAGATGATTGGTATTTCAAAGCTGTATTGCGGCACCGTTGAACCTTCCGATGCACTGAGGTATGGCAGGGATTCAAGCAAACTGCCTTCACATCTTTTGCAATTTTCCAGGGATAAGAAGCCCGTAGTTGTATGGAATGTCGGGCAGAGATGCAATTTAAAATGCATACATTGCTACTCTCAATCAAATGATATTGAATATCCGGGTGAACTAAATACAAAAGAGGCAAAGGCTATGCTTGACGGCCTTGCAGAATACGGCGCGCCGGTAATTCTTTTTTCAGGGGGCGAACCTCTAATGAGAGAAGATTTAATGGAGTTAATAACATACGCCCGTAATAAAGGTTTAAGAGCCGTTATAAGCACAAATGGAACCCTGATTACCGTAGAAAAAGCAGAAGAATTAAGAAAGTTCGGGCTTTCGTATGTTGGGATAAGCCTTGACGGTTTAAGGGAAACCAACGATAAATTTCGCGGTATTGAAGGAGCCTTTGACGATGCACTGCAGGGAATCAGGAATTGCCTGAAATTAGGGATAAAAGTAGGCCTCCGCTTCACCATTAATAAAAGGAACGCCCAGGATATTCCCGGAATATTCGAACTGATTGAAAAAGAAAAGATTCCAAGGGTCTGTTTTTATCATCTGGTTTATTCAGGCAGAGGTTCCAGGTTGATCGAAGAGGATTTGACACATGAGGAAACCCGCAACGTAGTTGACCTGATTATAGACAAGACGAAGGAGGCTCACGATCGCGGAAATAAGATAGAGGTTTTGACGGTAGACAATCATGCCGACGGTCCATATATATATCAGAGATTGCTCAATGAAGACCCAGAGAGAGCGGCTGAAGTGCTTGAACTGCTGAAGTGGAACGAGGGAAACAGCTCCGGGCAAGGACTTGCCTGTATAAGCTGGGACGGTGCCGTACACGCTGACCAATTCTGGAGAGAGTATACATTCGGGAATGTGCGTGAACGAAGATTCGGAGAAATCTGGGAGGATAAATCAAATTCCCTCCTGGCAAAACTAAAAGATAAAAAGCATTATGTTAAAGGCCGATGTTCCAAGTGTAAGTGGCTTGATATATGTGGCGGAAACTTCAGGGCGCGTGCAGAGGCATACTATGGCGATAAGTGGGAACCGGATCCTGCATGTTACCTGACAGATGAGGAAATCGGTTTACTTGTGGATGAGCCTTTAACGGTAAAATAAGAGTTCACTGCAAAAGTAGGGGGCGTATTGTCGTGCCGAAGGACAGACCTGCCTCTGGCATGGTAATACGCCCCTACAGTACAACAAAATTACAATTCTAGTCAGAAATCCCCATCATTTGCTTTCTAAAAAATAATAACTTTGCAACCTTTTCGCCTTTTTTGCGGTGAAAGATATAATCAGGATGAAATTGTCATTTGGACAAACGTAATTGCCCCTTCATAGGCGATGCCTACAAAGTCAAAACCGTGATTCTCGGTTTTACAGTATCTATCGTAATTCTTTGTTTTAGGTCACCTTACAGATAAAATGGAGACATAAACTTATGAATACTTTAGAGTTTGCATACCTGATTCTCGGATGCTTAGGATTAATGGGAATTATATTTATAGTTTTTCACAATCGTAAAATTAAGCATTTAAAACATTAATCATTTATTCATATCTAAAATTGAGCGATTTTATTTTATATTTCATTGTAGCCGTAGGCTTCCTGCCCGAATAGGTACCCGTCCCCGCCAGAACGGATTTGTCGGGCTGGC
>ERZ1292630.392-Hain-H41-02um-R3-392-length-46528-cov-5_pt1 | contig 31953 bp, 36 predicted proteins | sample MGYA00564408_ERZ1292630 | MGnify/ENA primary metagenome ERZ1292630 (study PRJEB36523, sample SAMEA6512641) | groundwater metagenome | collected 2019-01-08 | study: AquaDiva: Metagenomics assemblies of 32 groundwater samples
CTGATCTCAACAACCTTTTCGAGGATACGGCTAAGCATTTCACCGGTCTGCCCAACCAGCGTCACCCCGCGCCCGACCAGGCTGGTCGATTTCGCAATAAGCTCGCGTATTTCCTTGGCAGCATCGGCTGAGCGTTGCGCCAATGCCCGAACCTCGTTCGCCACGACAGCAAACCCTCTGCCAGAATCACCAGCGCGGGCAGCTTCGACCCCGGCGTTAAGCGCGAGCAGGTTGGTCTGGAACGAAATGCCCTCGATCACGGCGATGATGGTCGCCATCTCCTGTGCAGATTTCTCAATATCGCCCATTGCGCTCACGACTTGACCGACAACCTTTGCTCCGTCATTTGCTTCGACTTGCGTTGTCGAAACTGCTGTTCTCACAGCCAGCGCCTTGTTCGCCGTATCGCGCATCGCGGTTGTTACCATGTTGAGCGCTGCGGCGGTTTCTTCGAGCGTTGCCGCTTGCTGTTCGGTACGGCGAGCCAAATCATCGGACGCAGCCCGGATCTCGCTTGAGCCCATATTCACAGTTTGCGCGGTTTGCGAAATCTTGCCGACAATGCTTGAAAGCTCGATCACGCAATTGTTGAAATCCATCCGCAAGGATTCATACCGGTCGCCAAACGCAACATTGATCAAACTGTCAAGATTACCATTGGCCCAGGCTTGCAGCCCGGCCGCCAACTCGGCCACAACAACATTCAAAGTCGCTTCATCGCTCATTTGCTTGGCAAGGCCTGTCTCGCGGAATACTTCCACAGACTTTGCCATGGAACCAATCTCGTCGGCGCGATCTGCGCCGGCCACCGACACAGAATAATCTCCCGACGCCATCACATCCATTGCGTTGGCAGTAGCCGCAAGCGGGCCGACAATTTTCTTTAAAACAAACCAAACACCACAGCCAAGCGCACCAAGCATCAATGCAGCAATGGCCGCCATCCCGTCCATCGCCAATTTGAGCTTCGAGGCCGAGCTGGCTTTCAATTCCGCCGCATAGGCATTGTTGTCCTTCACCAGCTTATCGACTGCCGTACGGTGATTGACATAGGCTTTGGTAAGGCGTGCATAGCTTGCATTGGCTGACTCTAGGTCAGTTCGTGCGATAGCCGGAATGAACACCCGGTCAGCCTCGCGCCAGAATTCTTCGGCAGAAGCGTGGATCGAATTTTCGACCTGCGTTTTCAGCGAAGGCTCAAGATCGGATTCAGACCAATATTTGTGACGTTCCCGGTACTGGAGTTTCAGTTCGGCGAGCCGCGCCTTACCATCGCTTAGTTGTCGCGGATCGCGAACAATCTGGGTTACTTCGAGATATGGCTCGATGATATAGCTTGGCGGCGGCAAAATGTCCGCAAGCAGGTCATTCGCTTGCTGGCTCCGCATCTGTATCGGGCCGCCAAAGCGAATTTGATTAATCGTCGTGCCTGCCAAAACGAAACCAAACAAGAATATGATGGCGATAACCACGCCGCCTATGACTGTAATTTTTTTAATACTCATCATTTGATCCCATGTTAGTCAATGTGATTATTTCTACTGCTACTTTTGCGATTAAAACTCTGACCAATAGTCGTCATACGGCATTGGTTTCAGCGCCAGATTTCCGCTCGTGACAGGCCCTGCGCGCGCTACCGGTCTTGGCGGAGCGGCGGGCTTCGGTACCTCTACGACCGGCAGCGATCGACCGCGCGCACGATTCGACCTGCTGGGTGCTGGCCATAATCAATTCATTAATCTCTTTGGCCGCATCGGCCGAACGCTGGGCAAGCGAACGGACTTCGCTTTCAACAACGCCCCTCATAATTCGAGCCATGCAGGCTATTGATTTCATGATCGCGTTGCTCCTTTGCGGCACGAACATTTTGGCACCATTACAATAACGACTGCTGACCCACCTGCTTAAATTGCACAGCTATGTTGGTGCCACTCTTAAATTCTAATGCGCCTGATCTTCAGCCTATACGGCCGACATTATTGCTACCGTATCGGGCGCATTGATCGCCGCCCACGCCATGCCAATAATCTCGATGTCACGCTTGATCCCATCACCATCGCGCCACGGATCATGGTAGGCTTCTAATCCTAGATCGCGCCGACACTCAATTTTTCGCGCCAACCGCCGTTATAGATTTCAAAGCGCGCGAATTTTCGGGGCTTGCCAATTTTTGAAAAGGTTAACTCCAAATGTTCGCAGGAGTTGGTATTGTTGTTCTAGTCTTGATGGTCTTCGGGGGGTTTGCCTTTACCGGTGGTAATCTCGGCCCAGTCATGCATGCGCTGCCCCATGAAATGCTAATCATTGGCGGTGCGGCGGTCGGAGCGCTGATCATTGGTAATTCAGGCAAAGAACTAAAGGCTTTGGGTGCCTGCGTCGGCATGGTTTTCAAAGGACCGAAGTATAAAAAACAGGATTATCTCGATTGCATCTTCCTCGTATCCAAATTGATGAAAATGCTTCGAACCGATGGCCCGGTAGCCGTTGAGCCCCATATCGAGGCACCAAAAGACTCAGCACTTTTTGCCGAATATCCGAAGCTACTCAAGGATGACACCCTCATCCATTTAATCTGCGACACACTTCGGCTAGTGGTCGTATCGTCAGGAACACTAGACCCTCATGCTGTCGAGGAGGTTCTCGATAACTCGATCAAGAACCACCATCATCACTCAATCGGCCCGGCCGATGGCTTGCAAGGCCTGGCTGACGCCTTGCCCGCACTCGGCATCGTCGCAGCAGTGCTTGGGGTTGTTAAAACCATGGGTTCAATTGACAAGCCCCCATCAGTCTTGGGCGGAATGATCGGCTCAGCGCTCGTCGGTACATTCCTAGGTGTTCTATTGGCATATGGCTTGGTCGGCCCATTCGCAGGGCGCGCCAAACAAATCATAGAGGCTGACTCTGCTATCTATCACGTAGTGAAACAAATTATCATTGCATCACTTCATGGCCACCCGCAACCGCTCGTCATCGAAGCTGCGCGTTCAGGAATCGAACATTCAAATCAGCCGAGTTTTGCCGAGGTATTTGACGGGATGCGGGGCCGCTAATGGCCAAGGCTGCTGAACCTATTCGGCCGGTAATCGTCAAGAAGATTACTATTGCGGGCCATGGCGGACATCATGGAGGTGCTTGGAAGGTCGCCTATGCTGATTTTGTTACAGCGATGATGGCCTTTTTCCTACTGATGTGGCTGCTCGGTGCCACGACCGAAAAACAACGTAAGGGACTTGCCGATTATTTTGCCCCAACACTTGTCGCGCAACGCACTGATAGTGCCGGTGGAAATGGGCTACTCGGTGGTGATTCAATCGTATCAACGGATCGATATCCCCACCGTGGTGGACAGACGGGAACGCGCACGCTGACCATCCCCCGCGATGCGAAAGGCGGAGAAAAGGAAGCCAGCGGGCCTGGTGGTGAAAAAGGGCAATATGAAAAGATTAAATCTGCACTTGCCCAAAAGCTAAAAAATGATCCAGCGCTTCGGCGCTTTGCACGCAACATCCGCTTTACCGAAACGCGCGAAGGGCTGCGGATCGACATGGTTGATGAAGCTGATTTTACGATGTTCGCATCGGGAACCGATCAATTTACGCTTGAGGCAGCACAATTGCTCGGTCGCGTGTCGGAAGTGATCGCCGAGACCCCCAACGGCCTAATCATTCGCGGGCATACCGATGCCATGCCTTACAACAAGTCCACCGGAATGAATAACTGGCAACTCTCCGTCTCCCGTGCGGAGGCAACACGCCTTTCGCTGCTGCGTAATGGCGTTGGCGGTGGTAGAATCAACCGGATAGAAGGCGTTGCCGACCGCGAACCCTATATTCCGGGAGACCCGCTTGATTCGCGCAACAGGCGCATGTCCATCACCCTTGGTCGCCTGTACACAGATTCCATGAGCCAAAATTTCGACAGTCAAAAAAACAAATAATGTCCAAATTGGATAATTATTTGTTTTTATTCAATTATAAAATCTCGAAATTTTGCCATTTATTATATCCAATATGAATATATTATTCTATTAATCATTACATCAACATGCAAATTAATCAATAGTTTACTACGTTGCCTGATGAATTGTCTCGAAACAGATGTTCTGTTTATAAAATTGGAGGCAAACATGAATACTGCGGTATTAAAGGGCGAAAATACGACATCGATTGAGGCGTTGATCATTGGGAATAGCCCAGCGATCATCGCGCTTCGGGATATCATCGTCCGCGTTGCACGCTCGTCCGCATCAGTCATGATTTCTGGCCCATCCGGATCCGGCAAGGAAATGGTTGCCAAAGCCATCCATCAGGCAAGCTCCAGAAACGAGCGTCCGTTCGTTCCCCTCAATTGTGGAGCCATTCCGGCCGAGCTTATTGAATCGGAATTGTTCGGGCATGAACGTGGATCGTTCACGGGTGCACACAGCCGCCGTGTTGGCCGATTTGAAGAAGCAAACCACGGAACATTATTTCTCGATGAAATCGGCGACATGCGGTTTGACATGCAGGTGAAACTGCTCCGTGTTCTTGAAGACGGTATGGTCGCACGGGTTGGCGGGACAGCAACAAAAGCGGTCGATGTGCGGATTATTACAGCAACACACCAAGATATTGATGCCGCAATCATTGAAAATCGTTTTCGCGAAGACCTGTTTTTCAGGCTCGGCGTCGTCATGCTCCAAGTGCCTGACCTTGCGAGCCGGGTCGAGGATATTCCTGCACTGATCAAACATTTCCAACGCGGCAAGCCGCTTGGTGCCATCGCACGCTTTGACGTCTCAGGCATTGCCCGGCTCAAGGCGCACCACTGGCCCGGGAACGTGCGCGAACTGCGCAATATGATCGAGCGGGCAGGTGTTTTGTCAGGTGGTGAAATGCTTGACGCGCATGCCGTCGATCTGCTGCTTGGCAACTCGGCAAAGCGCCTAATGTCCGTGGATGAATTGCGCGCCAGTCTGAATATGCCGCCGCCAAAGCCTGTTTCATTTTCGCCGGCCCCTGATCTCAAGCGCGAAAAATCCCCCATTGACCTCAAAGCGATGCTCGAAACGCTTGAATTGGAACGCATCCAGTTGGCCCTCGATACCGCTGACGGCGTCATCTCCGAAGCCGCCCGTTTACTAACGCTCAAGCGCACCACGCTGATCGAAAAAATGCGAAAATATGGCGTCGAGCGTGCGTGTTGAAAACCAATCAAGCAGCCAGGCGTCGCCAACTCGTTGCGATTGTATCAACACCGTCTCGCAACTCCGCAAGCTTTTCGGCGTCACCGCTCGCAATGACCCGCACGAGTTGTGATGCCATCGCGCGGTAAACTGTGGCCAGAGTCTGGGCGACCGATGCGCCTTGATCAAAATCCAGATTTGCGGTGAGCGCAGTCAGGATATCTGACGCGCGCCGCGCATGGGTTTCATTCCGCAGATCGCGCTGCTGCCGAAGCGCCGCACCGAGTACGTCAAGTGAACGCAGCAGCTCATCATAGAGGATCGCAACCAGCGTATGCGGAGTTGCCCCGTCGATCCGGCTGACCAGTTCAAGCGATTTGTACTGATTGCGCGCGTGCATGAGATTTGAGCGACCGTACACGTCTAATCCTTAGTTATTATTGTTGTTGAGGTTGAACTGCTGCTCGATATAGCTTTGCGTGGCGCGCAGCGCAGCAATCCGCCCGTCAAGTGACGAGAATTGACGTTCAAGCCTAGCACGGAAGCGGTCTTCGCGTTCTTCAACAAGCTCCCGGTTCTTCGCGATTGCGTCCCCTTCTTTACTCAATCGCGCCCGGAGCGCTTCAAGCACGCCGTTGGTTCCGGTCGCCGAATCCTTGATCGTGCGAAGCGCAATCGAAAGCCCCGGATCGGTCGTTTCGGTATGTGTCGCATCGCGCACCGGATTGAACAGCGCTTCGACTGCATCGGGATTGGCCTTCAACGCAGCCTCAAATTTCGTGCTATTCACCGCCACAGTGCCGTCACGGTTAGACGAAATGCCGATGTCAGACAGGCTGTTTATCGTCGGGTCGCTTGTGACGGATTGGCTGATAAGGCGGGCAAGCTGCTGTTCGACGGCGCGTGTGCCCGCATCGCCACCAGTGGCGACGCGCGCCTCACCAAGATCGCGCTTGAGCGAATTGAATACGTCGACAAAATCGGTGACCGCCTGACGAATGCCCGCCAACGGACGCTCTGCACTGATCGTGACCGGATTCCCTACCGTCGTCTGGCGCAACGTCAACAAGACGCCTGGCAGGACATCAGAAAAACTGTTGCTATTCCGCTCATAGGCCACACCGTCGAGACTGAACTGCGCGCTGAGCGCCGCCTGGCCCAAGGTTAGCCCACCACCAGCCCCGGTATAGGTGAAGCGATCCAGACCAGGATCGCCACCGGCCACAGCTTCAAGGATAAAGGCGTTGGCCGCGCCACTCGCGCCTTTCAAAACAAGCCGTGAGACACCATTGTCGTTTACGATGCTGGCTTTTACGTTTGTGCCGCTGGCATTGATGGCATCCGAAAGGCCGGTAAGACTGTCGTTTGTTGCATCAATCGTAATTGTTTTGCTCACAGAGCCAACCGTCAATGTAAGGCTACCCTGCCCCACAGGGTCGGTTGCCGCCGGGATGAAGCCCGAATACAGCGTCTGCGCCTTGGCCAACTGCCGGACTTCGATTTCAGCCGCGAGCGAACCGAGCCGGACGCCGGGATCAGCGGTTGCCGTAATCGCCGTCGGATTTGATACGACAGGTTGGCTCCGCAATGATCCTTCGGCAACCACGCCCGCCAGCGTTGATGCGAAACCTTCAAGATCGGATCTGGCACGCGCCAATGCGCTAATCTTGGCCTTATTTGCACGCGCAAGCGCATCAAATCGTTCAATCTTTGGCGCACGGGATGCCGCCGCGAGATCATTGATCAGTGCGGCTGTATCAATTCCCGAGCTTGACCCGAGCAGCGATGAAATTGCATTCAACATGGTGCCTATCCTTTGGCTTACAGAACGGCATCAATAAGCGCTTGTTTAGCGATGGGTGCCACAAGCCGTCATTTTTTTGACTGGAAGCTTTGGACGTTCTTCGCCACGGTCGCTCAGACAAATCCACTAGCGGTAGTAATCGATTTTATCACTCACAGCGGCGAAGTTCACACCGTCCAATCTCCCATATTTCGGGGATTTTTGATTGATAAAATCGATCATTAATGACTGCCGATTTTGCACCACGGCTCCACAAGAAACCGCAGAATTCTCAGCAAGTTGACACTGAATCCGTATATAATCGCACCTCTCAGAAGCCACAAAACCTCCATCGCGCCGCGCAACGTGGGGATGACAGACTCGGGCTGATTTGAACATTTGCGGAACATAGCCCAATGCTATGGCTGTAGGAAAGTAGCGCTTTCAGTTTGCTATCGCTAACTTCTCTTCCCATGCTCATCATAGTGCTGCGCCTCGGGCACCTCGATATTTGGCGGGGCTACGCCTTCGGCCATTGCGCGTTCGATGTTGAATACAAAGGCGAGGATCGTTGCGACTGCGATATACAGATCCTCGGCAATCCCATGTCCTGCACGCGTAGTGAAATAGATTGCGCGGGTAAGTTGGGGATATTCGAGCATCGGCACACCCTTCTCTTTTGCGAGCGTACGAATGGCCAGCGCCACCTCGCCGCGCCCGCGCGCCGCGACAACCGGGGCGGCATCAATGCCGGGGCGGTAGCGCAGCGCGACAGCGAAATGTGTCGGGTTGGTGAGGATAACGGTTGCCTCCTCAACCGCCTTGCGCGCTGAACCTGCAAGCATTTCTTGCGCGCGCTGACGCCGGGCCTGCTTCATTTCAGGCGCGCCCTCGCTCTGGCGCATTTCCTCCTTCACCTCCTGCTTCGTCATCCGCAGATCGGCATTGCGACGCTGACGCTGGATCGGCACATCAATCGCGGCAATCGCAAGCAGCCCACCCGAGAGCCACAGCAGCGCATGTGTCACGCTGCTGCCGACACTGTAGATTGCAGGCGCAACATCCTGCGCACCAAGCCCGAGAATTTTGGGAAGGTCGCCCGAGACCAGCCAATACCCAAGCGCGCCGAGCACGGCCGCCTTGGCGAGCGATTTGCCAAGCTCGATCAATCCCTGCATCCCGAAGATGCGTTTGAGGCCAGACATCGGATTGATCCGGTTCCCCTTGAAGGCAAGCGCCTTGCCGCGAAACCCGAGCGAGCCGAGTAGCGCAGGCGTCGCGAATGCTGCAAGCAGCGTCACACCGAATAGGCTCGCGAGCGGAAGGAGTACGCCTTGTGCAAGGCGGAGCGTAACCGCTGCGGGATCAAAATCCTGATAATCCTGCGGGCGCAGCGTCAGCCCGCTTTTGATGAGGTTAAGGCTGGCGTCAAAAAAGCCAGGCCCGGCGAGGGCAAACCACGTAGCACCCGCCAGCATGACAATTGCAGTCGCAAGCTCCTTTGATTGAAGGATATTGCCTTCTTTCGCAGCATCGCTGAGCTTTTTCGCGCTTGCGGCTTCGGTTTTCTGGTCACGATCAGGCCTGTCAGCCATTGGCGAGCAGCCTTGCCTGACCGAGCCCTGCTTCTAGCGCGTTCATTAGCGAGTCCCCCATTGCGGGGGCGGCAATCGCAAGCAGGATGATGCCGGCGAGGAGCGTTGCGGGCAAGCCAACCGCGAACAGATTAAGCGTCGGAGTTGACCGCGCGATCATCGCCATCACAATCTGGACGAGCACCATCGCAAAGGCGACGGGCAGCGCGATTGAAAGCCCTGCGGCAAAGACAAGCCCACCAAAGCGCACCAGGCCGCCAATGGCATCATGCGAAAGCCAGCCACTGCCCGGCGGTAGCGCTTGATAACTCTCGACAATGATCTGTGCGAGCGCGAGGTGCCCGCCAACGGCAAGGAACAAAAATGTGCCGAGCATTGAGAGGAACTGGCCAATCGCGGGGCTGACTTGCCCTCCGACCGGATCGCTCATTGCTGCAAAACCAAGCCCCATCGTGTTACTGATAACTTCGCCTGCAAGGAACGCCGCCGCCAAACCGATTTGCACCGCAAATCCAAGCGCAAGCCCGGCAACAATTTCGCCTCCAATTGCCAGCAGTCCGGCAAAGGAGGCCATGCCGTCGGGTGGGAGCGCGACCCCGGCGGCCGATGCTGCGGGCACACCAATGCCAAGTGCGATGATCAGACGAAGCTGCACCGGCACTGCGGGTGCGCTGAACACCGGGGCTGCAAGAAACGCGGCACCGGGGCGGATCATTGCGAACAGCCACAGCATGAGCTGCGCCTCGATATTGCCGAACTCAGCGGGCATCAGCGCACAAGATCGGGGATGCGCGCAAAAATTTCTCGGGTAAAATCGGCTAGTAATACCATGATGCTGCCGCCAAAGATTGCGATGCAGCCGCCAACGATCACCAGCTTTGGCACAAAGGTTAGCGTTGCTTCGTTAATCGAAGTTGCCGCCTGCACCATCCCGAGCAAGACGCCGACGACAAGCGCCGGAATCAGGATCGGAGCCGACGCAAGGGCAAGCACCCACAGAGCTTGCTGCGCAACATTAACGAAATAATCAGCGTCCATTTCACCCTCCCGCAAACGAGTTGGCGAGCGAGCCCATCGTCAAGGCCCAGCCGTCAACCAGCACGAACAGCAGCAGCTTGAACGGCATCGAGATAATTGTCGGGGACAGCATCACCATACCCAGCGACATCAAGGCGGATGCGATAATCAGATCGATAATCAAGAATGGCAGAAAGATCAGGAATCCGATCTGAAACGCGGTCTTGAGTTCGCTGGTGACGAAGGCGGGAAGCAGGATGGAAAAGGGCACATCCGCTTTGCTTTTGAAATCGGGAGCCTTGGCAATCTTGGCAAACATCGCGAGATCCGTTTTGCGCGTTTGGCTCATCATAAAGCCGTGAAAAGCAGCGCCCGAGCGCGCGATCGCCTCTTCAAGCGTGATCTCCTCCTTACCATAAGGGCCGACTGCGTTTGCGTTCACTTGGGTCAACACCGGCTGCATAATGAAGATCGAGAGAAACAGGCTGAGCCCGACCAACACCTGATTGGGCGGCGTCTGTTGAAGCCCAAGCGCCTGACGCAGAATCGAAAGGACAATGATGATCCGGGTAAAACTCGTCATCATCAGAATCAGCGAAGGGAGTATCGTCAGCAATCCCATCAGCATCAGCAGTTGAAGCGATAATGACAGCGGCTTGCCATTGCCCGCAATCGTATCAAGGGCGCGGTCTAAACCTTGGGCAGTTTGCGCAAATGCAGGTGTCGCAGTCAGAAAGAACGCGACCGCCGCCAAAGCAATTATTATCACCTTACGCATCGAAATCGCCTTTATCTGCTTCGGCGATCAGCGAGATTTGGGTGCGCGATACTGCGATGAGCAACTCGCGCCCGCCAAATTCGACGACTGCCAGTTTCCCGCTGGTGCCGAGCGGCAAGACATCCACCATGCGGGCAGGCCGCGCGACCGAGCCTTGCACCGGCAGGCCAAGCTGAACGCGCCGCCAGAGCCACAGGGATCCCCACGCAAGCCCGCCAACCAAAGGGATCAAGATAAAGAGGCGCAAAATATATTCAGCCATTACGACCTCCGCTCGAAGCCGGAAAGCTGCCGGTCAGGCGCGACTACTTCAACTATGCGGATGCCGTAACGGCCTTCAACCGTAACAATTTCGCCCTTGGCGATCAGCGTGCCATTGGCAAAAATGTCGAGCAGATCATTGACCTGTCGATCAAGCTCGACAACGCTGCCTTCGGCCAAATTGAGCAGTTCAGAAAGTTTAACCGACGCCGCCCCGACTTCAACCGAAACGCGCAACTGTACACATGCCAGCAAATCGAAATTCTGTTCTGGTCTTGCCAATGGCGTTACGCGCATTCCCTTTTCCGGTGCTTCAGTCATGTCACTCATAACGGGTTTGTCCTTGTTCGATTTTTTCTATCTTGATTGCGGCTCGCCCATTTGATTCACCAACTGAGCCTTGCGCGAACAAACGACCCGCAACGGTAATCGGGATATGGCTAGGCAAGCATACGGGGATAACGTCGCCCGGCTTGATCGAAAGCAATTGGCTTAGCGGTAACTCCGGTCGGGCAAAGATAGAGCGCATCGGCAGACGCACCTGGCTTACCGCTTCGGATAGTCTTTCGCGCCACACCGGATCTGCATTCGAGGACATCTCTGTCTGGGGTGCGTCAGAGAGCGCTTCAAAAGCACGTAGGGCGGCAACCGGGTAAATGCAGGCCAGCGACATCGGCGTGCCAGCCCCGATCACCATGCTGAAAGACTGAACCGCAACCAGATCAATATCTTTGCCGAGCTTGGCATTCGAAATTTCATATTCGTCGCCAGAAAAAACCGGGCTCAATGTCACAACATCGGCCCATGCCAGAGCCAGCGACGGCAGGCATTGCTCGCCAAAGCGCCTTATGTAGCGGCACTCAGCAGCCGTAAATTCGCTGCGCACATTGGAGATTTCGCCTGCGCCGCCGTAAAATAGATCGACCATATGGATGACGAATTCAGCGGGAATCGCGATTAGCATCGCACCTTTCATCGGTGGCAAGTGATAGCGACACAGAGCACCGCCTCCATTTTGCGCGTCGCGCCATTCACCAAAGCTCTTAAGCTTGATCGCATCAAACGTCACAGTCGCTTTATCGGCACCGGCTCCAACGATGACATTGCCCAGCGCCCGCGCAAATCGCTCACCAATGCGATTCATCCCGGGGAATGCCGGGGTATCATCGCACTTGCGGAGCAACGATACGGGTACGGCTTCAGCCTTTTCGGACAGGAGCGTCACTGCACCACCAGATTGGTGAAATAGACATTTTCGATGCCACCAAAACCCTCTTTTTCGCGCAGGACGCGGTTGATGGCCTTTGCCAACAATTTCTGGAGCGCTTGCTTGCCTTCCGGGGTGGAGAGCACTGCCCCCTGCTGCTCAGAAAGCGTGAGCAGGATGGCCGAACGGATGGGCACCATATGCCGTTTCACGTTTGCGACAACCTTGCCATCATAATAGGTGGAAAGGCTCAGCCCCACCTGAATAAAGCCCTCACTATCCACAAGGTTGGCGGTGAAACTTGCTTCAAGCGGGATATAGGTCAGTTCGAATTTCTTCGGATCAACCGGCACGGTATCGCTATGCACGGCAACCGTGCCGACCTTGGGCGGTGCCTCTTTAGCTTCGCCGCCTTCGCCGCCGACCTCTGCGGCTGGCTCCTCACTACGTTCGACAAGCTTGGGGCGGTTCGGGTCTTCATGCTTTTTATCGCCGCCCATCATGCCAGAGGCATAGATGCCACCGCCGACACCGGCACCAATCAACACAACCCCGCCGACCGTAATCAGCAGGATTTTCTTCATCTTTCCGCCTTTGCCCTTGGCTTTGGCATCGCCGTCTTTGTTTTTGTCACTGCTCATTTTATCTGGCTCCTGCTCAGGCAAAGCGACCAAGTGGTCGCGTCAAATTGCTGGTATTCGCGCGTTCGATGCGGTGTCGGACATATTCGATCATCCGCTCGGCTTCGCGCTGAGGGTGTTGCTGCCCCTGCGATTGCGATTGCGATTGCGCATTTCCACTCGACACTTCAGCACCAGCCACACGAACCCCCTGCCCTTTGAGCTCATCAAGCAAACGCGGTTGCGCCGCCGCGACAATCTGGGCAGCGGCTTCGTTGGTCGTATTCATCTTTATCGATAGCCCGTGATCATTCGTTCTAAGATCGATATCGAGCCGCCCAAGCCGCTCGGGAAGCAGGCGAAAGGAAAGCTGGTCTGGGCGGTCGGCCACAGCCACAATGTCGCGCGCCAACGCGTCAAGCCACCGTGCATCGCGCGAGAGATCAAGCTGACGCTCAACAACCACATGAAGCGGATCGGCTGTTTGGGCCAATGTTTCCAAAACCACAGCTTGCGGCGCTTGTGCGACCGCTGCTAGTTGCGGCAACTCATTGACAACAGCATTATTCTGGATCGCCTGATTCGCAGATTCGCCAACTGCCAAGCTGGTCGGCGTGATTTTTGGGGCAATTTCTTTGTCTGGCCCGGTCTTGGTGACAAGCTTGAAATTTTGAAGATCAGGCGTTGGGAGCACAGCACTGCCAACGGGTAATAAGGCGTCGCGTGCGGGTTCATTTTGAGGCCTATTCGGAATCGGATTGATAATTACCGGAACGGTCAAGTCCTCTATATCTTCAGACGCATAATTCACGCCCTGAAGCTTGGCCGCGACTGTTTCCTCAACGGTTTCGGGCGAGGCGATCACCAATGCTTGCAGTGCTGGCACGACGATGCCTTGGGCAACCGGCGGTTTAGCCAGGCCATGCTTGGTCTGTTCGGGCGAGAGTTCCAGCGCCACAGGTGGCGATTTTGGCGGGCTAACGCTTGAAGTGGGAGCAATTATGAGTGGGGATACCGCCAATAGCGGAGGCGCAACTGAAGCAACTTCAATTTCAACTTTAGCCGGCTCGGCACCGTCGTCTGGCAAAGCCGAAACTTCCTTGGCAGATTTGCCCGTGGTCTGCGGCTTGAGTGGGTTGCTCCCGAGAAACGCCAGCAATGTATCATGCGTCTCACGCACATCATCGGGCGTGCCCGAATGAAGCACGGGCGCAACCGCCTCGCCGGGGACAACCGGCAACGCTGTTGGCAGCGATTCAAATATCGCATCGAAACTTAGCTCAGGCTCAGTCAATGTCAGAGACGGCAACGAAGCAGGAGGCGACGTAAAAGAGAGTGCGGAAATCATTCGCTGGTCTCCAAATATTGATTGCGTTTGCGGTGGGGGCGGTTGGCATCAGCACGAAGATCACGCGAAACTGCGTCGGTCATCATCGCCCTTTCATAGAGCTTGGTTGCGCCTTCCTCCTTGATCCGGGCGGTGTTGCGAAGGGCATCAAATTCGGCGCGCCGGGCGATTGCTTCGCTCAAAGGCGTAGCCATGCCGTTGCGCGCGGATTCAAGCCGTGACGACATTTCCGACATCGCCTTAAGCGCCATCCCGCTCGTACCGCCTTCGCCCGCACCCAGACTGGAACGAATCTCTTCGATCCGCCCTATCACGCGCTCAAGATTGATAAGCGTCGCATCCGCGCGGGCAAGCTTTGCCTTGGCAACGCGGTGCTCGATGGTGCGCAGGTGCAGGAGGCGTGCACGGCGGGCGGCAGAAACGGTCATTGGCTATAACCTTCGACCAGCGCTTGACGCGACGCCGCAAAATCAACCGTTTCGCGCGAATTCTGGCGCGCAAAATTGATCATTGCGCCGCGTTGCGCAATAGCCTCATCAAGCGAAGCATCGTTGCCGGGCGCATAGGCCCCCATCAGCAAAAGATCGCGATTTTCCTCATAGACCGACCAAAGCTGGCGAAAACGTGCAGCAGCGCGGGCATGTTCAGCATCGATCACATCGACCATCGTGCGCGACAATGATTTGGCTATGTCGATTGCCGGATAAATTCCTTGCTCCGCAAGACTGCGCGATAGGACAATGTGTCCATCAACAATCGCGCGGGCTGAATCAACCACAGGATCGTCAACATCACCGCCATCAGCGAGTACGGTATAGATCGCCGTTATCGAGCCGCCGCTGCCTCGATCCACGCCAGCGCGTTCTATGAGACGCGGAATTAACCCCAGCGCCGAAGGAGGATAGCCCTTCATCGTTGGCGGCTCACCAAGCGACAGTCCAATTTCACGCTGCGCATGGGCAACGCGGGTCAGGCTGTCGATCAACAAAAAGACACGCTTTCCTTCGCTTCTGAAAAATTCGGCAATCGCGGTCGCACGCATCGCAGCACGCAAACGTAGAAGCGGTGGATGGTCGGCAGGAACGGCTACAACTACCGATTTATGACGGATTGCTGGCGTCAATTTGGTTTCGACAAAATCGCTGACCTCGCGGCTGCGTTCGCCTACCAGACCGACAACGACCACGTCGCAATCTACCCCGGCAAGCATCTGCCCCATCAAAACCGATTTTCCGACCCCCGAGCCGGCAATGATCGCGACCCGCTGACCTTCGCCAACCGTGAGCAGGCCATTGATCGAACGGACACCAATATCGAGCGGCTTGAGAACGCGGCCACGCCGCAGCGGATTAGATTTGCGCCCGGCCAGCGGCCAAGAAAAGCGGCTGAAGATGGGCTGCCTTCCATCGATTGGCTGCCCATGCGCGTCAATCACACGACCGAGCAGCGCATTGCCGCAAGTGACCATACCGCCGTGCCCGTCAGGCACCACGCGAGATCCGGCGGCAAAAGGTGCTTCGCCTTCAAATGGCAAAATCAGGCTGCGATGCCCACGAAAACCAACAACCTCACCTCTTACGCTTCCGCCGCCCGGCGTCGCGATCCGCGCGGTTGTGCCAAGAGGCTGTGGAAAGCCCTCGACTTCGAGCATCAAGCCTTCATGCGCGGCAAGCGTGCCAACGCGGCGCGGCGATGCCTGCGAAAGATCAACCTGGCGCAACAAAAGTGCTGCTGATTTCAACAGCCGCCCTGTCATGCCTCAAGCCCTTTCAGGCCAAGTTCGGTGCGTAGCTCATCAAGATAGAGCGCGGTTCCATGCTCAATCCATCCAGCTGAACAATCAATCCTGATTGAACCGCGCTCGGCATCGGGATCAGCCACCAGGGTCAGGCTGATCAGACTGCTGTCGATGAGTGGCAGATCATCGGGATGAAGCCACATTGTCCGGGCCGCATCACATTCGGCGACCAAATCAGCCGCACGCCGGGCATGGTGATTCAGCCAATCGCGATCAATCGCCGCTTTCCCCACAACTTCACTGACCATGCGCTCGACCGCTTCGCCAATGAGAACCGCCAGCTCCTCACTCGGTTCCGATTGCAAGGCCTCCGCACTTGCAATGAGCCGCCTATAGTGGTCACGCTCAAGCTCGAATGCATCCGTCGCCGCTCGTTGCCCTTCAAGATAACCCGCGTCGAACAGATCGGGCGTGTCGTTTTCAGCGAGCCCCTCCTCTTCCAATTCAGGTTGTGACGATACTTCTTTGAGCAACGGACGAAATCCGCCATCCCGCTGATAGGCATCAACGATGTTAATTTTCTGGACGAGCAGATCAGACATAGTCGTCACCCTTCGCACCAAGTGTAATTTCACCCGCTTCGGCAAGCTTGCGCGCTTCGGCGATAATGACCTTTTGGGCTTCCTCAACCTCGGCGCGTTTTACCAAGCCACGATCCGCCATGTCGTCACGGATGGATTGAGCCGCGCGTGCAGACATCGATCCAAGCATCTTATCGACCAAGGCTTCAGACGCGCCTTTGAGCGCAAGGCCAAGTGAACCGGAATCAACAGCACGAAGGACCGCGCCAAGGCTCTTGGCGTCAAGTTCGAGTAGATTGTCGAAGATGAACATCTCATCCTCAATATCTTGGCCAAGCTGCTTATCGCGTTTTTTGATTGTGCGAAGTACGCGCTCTCCAGTGGGTTTTTTGAGGCTGTTGACGATGCGGGCGACCTCACTTGCGCCGCCTAGTTTGAGCTTGGGCTTCCCAGCCTTTACTGCGCTTGCCCGCTCGAAGATAATCTCCAGGTCTGCAATCGCGTCCGCCGACACCGATTTCAATCGGGCGGCACGAACAACAAGATCGGTCTGGGCCGATTCATCAAGTCCCTCAAGCACCGCTCCGGCAACTTCGGGGGTGAGAACGGCCAATATAATCGCCCCAACTTGCGGATGCTCGTTGGCCAATATATTCGCGATGGTCGGCACTTCCATCCAGCGCAAGATATCAAGCGCAGCAGCGCTGGACTGTGGCGCAATTTCCGCCAGAATATTGTCTGCGCGAATATTGCCAAGCGCCTGAAACATGACGCTGCGAATACGCGGATCAGCACGAACAGCGAGCGTCGAAATTTGTCGGCTGCTGGTAACGAACCGGTCTAGCGCATTCTCGATCTGCCCTTCACTGGCTTCGGCGGCCGCAAACATCGCCCGGCCAATCGTGAGAACTTCGTCAGGTTCGAAATGCTTAAGTATCGATGCCGCTTCATTTTCTTCGAGCAGCATGAGGAGGATCGCAGCAACAGCGGCACCGTCAATCGGGGGGACGCCAGCCGAACCATCCGCTTCAGTATTTGCTTCAGTTGGCATCGGTGCGTTCCTGAATCAACTGCCGGACGACGAGCGCCGCGCGCTCGGGATCTTGGGCAACAAACGAGCGCACCAAAGCCGCACGGGCTTCATAACTCGGCGCGGCCTCAATCATTTCGAGCGTAATCGAATCGCCGGGGTTCTGCGCAACCGCTTGCTTGGAACCCCGTTCGGGAGCCCTAGATTCATCAAGCAAACTCTGCTCCAGCGCCGCATTTATTTCTGCCCGTGCGGCCACTTTGTTGCGCAGCATTTTTATGATCGGTCGGCCAAAGAGAAAAAATACCAGCAACGCGACAAGAAGACCGCCCAACTGCCGTGCAGCCGGCATCACCCAAGGTGCATCCCACCACGCGACGGGTACTACAATCGCCTCGGCAAAAGGCCGGGCCGAGAGTGCGACAACATCACCGCGCGCAGCATTGAAGCCAACCGCGCCCTTGATTAGCCCGTCAATCGCAGCAATTTCTGCTGGGGTTTTCGCCTTTGCCCCCTTGGTATCACGGAGCGCCACGGCAACCGTCAAGCGGGTCAGCCGCCCTTGCGGATTGTGCGTAACCGAAATTTCACGCCCCACATCAAAGCTGCGTGCATAGGTTTCATTGGATTGGTTCCCCGGTTGACCGGGTGCAGCGGCCTGTGGCGTCGCTGGTGTGGTCGCCACTTGAGTGGCAGGCGGGGGCTGGTTCGCAAGTGCTCCCGGTATGCCGCCTGGAGTGCCCGCATCAGCATTGGGTGCGGTTGAGCGATTACCTTCTTCACGACGGAGTGCCTGATCATCCTTTGGATAGGTCTCACGCGTCGACTGGCTCTCGGCCTGCTCAATATCTGCATGGACTTCCACCGAGAAGTTTCCCGGCCCAACAATAGGGCCAAGCAACGCAACAAGCGCTTGGCGGTAACGCTCCTCCATTTGCATCTGAAGTGCAAAATTGCGATTTTGGGCATTGGGGTCATCTTGCGAAAGCAGCGCGCCCGTCTGGTCAACAATCGAAACTTGTTCGGGCGTAAGCCCAGTCACCGACGATGCAACAAGGTGCCGGATCGCGCGCACCTGTGCGTCAGTAAGCGTGCGGCCCTGTTGGAGCGTGAGCATTACCGACGCAGCGGGTGCACTGGTATCACGGACGAATACACTCGGCTCGGGCGTGGCAAGGTGGATGCGTGCTGTTTTGACGGCGTCAATCGCTTCAATCGTGCGTGCGAGATCGGCCTCACGCGCGCCGCGCAATGTTTCGCCTTCGACAGCCCGGCTGGAACCCATCGGCAGTGCAGCGATCAAAGCATCGCCGGCGGGTGCTGCCTTTGGCAGGCCTTGCCCGGCAAGAACCATGCGGGCCTTGTGGACTTCGTATTCGCTAACCTGGATCGAACCCGTGTCGCGATCAATTGAATAGGCAATGCCTGATGTTTGCAGCGCATCGGCCACCGCCGATTTATCGGCATCGGTTAAACCCTGGAACAATGGCATTTGCGCCGGGGATTGCATCGCCCACCAAGCCGAAGCGGCAATAGCAACCGCGCCGAGCGTTGCAATGGCGGGCAAAGAGCGCTGGATTGCGGGCTGGCTCACAAATCCGCGCAGGCCGTCGGCCTGGCCAAAAAGCATTTGCGATGGCCGATCCAGTGCGCGAGCACCGATGCTATTGTCCGGGGGAAGGATTTCCTGTCCTGCCATGATATTATACCGGCATGTTCATGATGTCTCGGTACGCTGAGAGCAGCTTATTGCGCACCTGCAAGGTTGCCTCAAAACCCAGCGACGCTTTCTGCCGTTCGACCATCACGCCAACAATGTCATTCGTTTCGCCGCGCTCATAGGCCTCCGAAAGATCGCTTGCCTTGGCCTGCTGCGTGTTGACCGCCTTCAGCGCGTCAATCATCGTTTTGCCGAAGCCGCCGGTTTCCGCAACCTCAGCCGCACCACCAGCCGCACGCTGCAAAGCGCTATTCTGGCTCAATATGGTTGTCCGCATTTGCAGCAAACGGCTTTGATCGATTGTCGACATTAGTAAAAACGGCCCCTGGACTATCGGGCTCCAACACCCGTAGCGGAACACAAGCAAACACCATGCCAATTGTATAAAATATCATATAATCAATAGTTTGTAAGATACTCTTGATATTATTCGGATGTGTCTGCCAACAATTTGACGGCTACCGATTAAACTCGGGCGGAAATCGGTCGTTCAAGTTGGCAAGGTTGTTCTCATCCACTGGGCAGCCTCATATCGAAGACTGCTAGAAAGGGTTTTTTATGACTTCCATCAATACCAATGTCAGCGCGCTACGCGCCCAGAATTCGTCACGTATTGCGAATGCCCAGCGTGACACCGCCATCGAGCGTTTGTCATCAGGCAAGCGGATCAACAGCGCCCGCGATGACGCTGCAGGCCTTTCAATTTCAACCCGTACTGATGCGCGTGTTCGTGGCCTTAACCAAGCCGTCCGCAACGCAAATGATGGCATTTCACTTGCCCAAACGGCTGAAGGCGCGGCAGGCGAAATTTCGAACATTCTCGTCCGGGTTCGTGAACTTGCGGTTCAATCAGCCAACGGCACATCGAACACAGAGGATCGCGCCGCGATCCAACTCGAAGTTGATGCGCTTGTAACACAGGTTGGCGATATTGCCGATCGCACCGATTTCAACGGCACGAAATTGCTTGATGGTACTGCGACCAATATTCAAATTCAGACGGGGATAGAATCCGGTGAAACGGTTGACATCGCAATTGGCGATTTGACCGCGACCGGCCTCGGCATTGATGCGGTTGACCTGACGACATCGGCAGGTGCCTCGGCAGCGCTTGGAGTGCTTGATACTGCGATTGAAACGGTTTCCACCGAACGTTCGAACCTCGGTGCACAGCAGAACCGTCTTGATGCGACAGTCAACAACCTGACTTCGAGCGTGATCAACCTGACCGAGTCATCGTCACGGATTAAAGATGCCGATTTCTCGGTTGAATCAACCAAACTCGCGTCAGCGTCCATCCTCTCGCAGGCATCGAATGCGCTACTCGCTCAGGCGAACCAGAGCCAGCAGGGCGTATTGCAGCTCCTGCAGTAAATTCCACTTTCGCAACGCTCCTTGCGAATTGGCTGGGGAGCCTCGGTGGGCAACCACCGGGGCTCTTTTGCGTCTGCGATAAACGGCGATGAAATTTCAAACTGAGCCGCTATCACCGGCTAGGCCATTTGCATTGTTATGCAAATTACTCTTTATGATATGGCCATGAAGCCGAAAATATTGACGACATTACAGACATATACGCGACAGCAGTTTGTTTTGGATATTATCGCTGGATTGACCGTTGCCATGGTCGCGCTGCCGCTCAGCATTGCGATCGCGATTGCTTCGGGAGCCGATCCGTCAAAGGGAATCGTCACAGCGGTTGTCGGCGGCTTCCTAATTTCACTGTTTGGCGGCAGCAAAGTCCAAATCGGCGGGCCAACGGGTGCCTTCATCGTTGTCGTTTTCGGCATCATCGCGGATCATGGCTATGATGGACTGGTGATTGCAACGCTGATGGCGGGCGTCATTCTGGTTTTGGCAGGTCTGCTACGTACCGGAAATCTAATTCGCTATGTTCCTGAAGCTGTCGTCAATGGCTTCACGATCGGAATCGCGATCATTATCGCGGCGAGCCAATTCCGGGATGTTCTTGGATTGCAAATGACGCAGATTCCCGCAGACTTCATAGAGAAGATGCAGGCGTTGTGGGCGGCACGGGACAGCCTGAATATGACGTCGCTCGCCATCGCGCTTCTTGCAATGATGCTGATTATCCTGTTCCGGCGCAGTGCTCCGAGGCTTCCAGGCTTGTTTATCGCAATGGTGATTGTTTCGGCACTGGCGGCAGTGATGAAGCTCCCCATTGACACCATCGGTTCACGTTTTGGCGAATTGCCGCACGGACTTCCAATCCCTTCGGCCCCGACAATCTCAGTCGCCCGCGCGATAGAATTGTTGCCATCGGCACTGGTTATTGCGTTTCTGGCGGGGGTTGAATCGCTGCTCTCCGCGATGGTTGCTGACAAGATGATTGGTAGCTACCACCGACCTAATGCCGAAGTTCTGGCGCAAGGGTTCGCCAATATCGGCTCAGCGCTTTTTGGCGGGCTTCCGGCGACTGGTGCCATCGCCCGCACCGCGACCAACGTCCGCGCGGGCGGCAAGACGCCAGTTGCCGGCATTGTTCATGCCTTGGCCATTTTGGGCGTGACGATGATGATTGGTCGGCTTGTTGGCTTTCTCGCGATGCCCGCGCTTGCTGCGCTGCTTATGGTGACGGCCTATAATATGAGCGAACCGCATAAGTGGCGCGAATTTCTTGGCGCGCCGAACGAAGATCGATTGCTGCTGTTGCTCACTCTCATACTCACCATATTTGCCGATCTGACGGTGGCAATTAGCGTCGGAACCGCTGTCGGATTGGCAATACGTTTGCGCAAACAAGACGCCGCGACCGATGATTGGAGCGTCCCGGATCGATAGCTGGTTTAACTTGCAACCTGCAACACATCCCGCACTATCAAACTATTCTAAATTAAAAGCTCTCCGTTACGAAAATTTCTAAAATTCTGTCACCTCACCGGCCGAAGTAAAGTTATGATGATTGTTTACCAGCGCTCTTATATTATCGAGTTTTGAAACACGACATCCTGTTTCCGGATTTGAATATCCTAATACATCTGCAATGGCGTTCTGCATTTGGCAAATGCGGTCAATCTCTTGCAGTGCAGCGATGTTAACGGGCGACAGATCAACGTCTTCACACAAAGTTGTACCCATACCGTCGAGACGAATGCTCATCAATTTCAATTCATCGGCAAGCTTTATGTAGATCGGTAATGCGGTCATGTTACGCCCTCTTATTTCGAACAGCATTTGAGAAGCGCCTCAGCCACCTGTGGAAGTGGGACGACAACATCAACAGCGCCGGTTGCAACCGCGGCTAGAGGCGCTTCCTGCACCATGGCGGTCTCTGCATTTTGCACCATTGTTGCACCACCCGCCGCCTTAATGGCGCGCAAACCAGCAGCACCATCGTCGCCGATGCCGGTCAACACCACGCCAAGTGTGGATGCGCCGGTCTTTGCCATTGAGGCATAGAGCAGGCTTGCTGACGGCTTGAAACCTTGAACAGGCTCTTTATCAAGAAAGCGAATATGCCCGTTGGGCCAAGCATCAACCACAACATGGGCCTCAGGATCGGCCGCAATATAGACGCAGCCTTGCTCAAGGCGAAGGCCATCTTTTGCCAACACAACTTTGGGCGCGATGCTGCTTGTCAATTTCGTCACGAGCAATTCAGCAAAGCCAGGCTCGATACGCATGACCGCAATCGTAGGTGGGCAATTTACCGGAAAGCCGCTGAGCACTTCCTGAATGGCCTCAATACCGCCAGTAGATGCGTTAAGCCCAACGAGGCAGCCATTCCAGTTGAAATCGCCGACAAAACTTGCGGCGCGCGCCGCCTTGGGCGCTGATATTTTACCATTTGCGGCCGCCAATATCAGCTTGCCCAACTTGTCGGCAATTTTGTCAAACTCGGCCGGTGTTGCATGTTGGGGTTTTGGAAAACATTCCACAGCACCCAATTCAAAGGCCCGCATGGAAGATTCAGCACCTTTTTTGGTCAGTGTTGACAGCATAATAACTGGCATTGGCTTGCTTGACATGATCTCCTCGAGAAAATCGAGGCCATTCATCCCTGGCATTTCGACATCAAGCGTCAAGATATTGGGCTTGAGTTCGCCAATAAGATCGCGCGCTTCGCTGGCGTCTCGGGCAGCACCAATAACCTGGATGCCACGCGTTCGCTCAAGAACGTCAGAAAAGAGTGCGCGCATTGTGATCGAATCATCGACGACAAGAACTTTGGCGATATCCATTGCGATCCTCACATGTTCGGATGATGAAAAGGAAGCCTATTAGGCCGCTTCGGCGACCTGCTCGTCGATCCGCATTGCAACCGAAAGGCGGTCAAGAGCCAGAACCATGACCATACGATTGTCGATTGCAGCAAGACCGAGAATCAAAGTCGCCGTCTGATCGCCGAGTATATTTGGTGGCGGCTGTAACTCCGCCTCGTCAATGCTTACGATATCGTTGACCGCATCGACGATCAGACCGTGGAGCTTATCATTTACACGAACGACAACGATTACATGTCGGGCCGAGGGGCTGGTATTTCCCCAGCCAAGCAATGCGCGCAAATCGATCACCGGCAAAACGGTGCCGCGCAGATTCACCACCCCGCAAACATAGTCGGGAACGCCGGGCAATGCCGTTGTTGGTGTCCAGGCGCGAATCTCGCGAATTGCCATGATATCGATGCCAAAAGTCTGTTCACCAATTTCAAAGGTTGTAAATTGTGGCATGCTTCTCTTCCTTTTTAATGCGTTACCCGCCGTACTGCGGCGCAAAGCTTTTCAGGGTCAAAAGGTTTGACGATCCAGCCCGTAGCCCCTGCATTTCTGGCACGTGCCTTTTTTTCATCCGAGCTTTCAGTCGTCAAAACCAGAATGGGTAAATCCTGAAAACGATCACATTGGCGAAGCGCCTCGATCAGTTCAAAGCCATCCATTCGTGGCATATTGATATCGGTAATAAGTACGTGCGGCTGATTACTTTCGAGCCATTCGAGCGCGGCCACGCCATCTTCTGCTTGATCAACAATATAACCCTTCTGGGCAAGCGCATTATGCAGCAGCGCGCGCATACTAGGGCTATCGTCAACCGCAAGAATTTTTGTGCCATTCATATACAGCTCCTCTAAATTACTAAAATAAATCCACGTCGCCACCGTCACGTATTGGATTAATATCTCTATTAAATGTTGCAATTTTCATTGCATTACTTACTGGAACATGACTACATTTTATTTGCCCGCTGCGGGCACGCATTTCTATTCTTCTCGCGATAGCATCACCAACATCTTCACGCACAACCATGATTTGATCACAATCGAGAAAATTTCGCGCAAATATTGCGTTTGATTTGCCTATGTCTCCCATCGCTCCACGCATACTGGCACCGCCGTAAATATGTGCGCGCATGGATTTTCGGGTTGCCCCTCGCTTGATCATTCCATTGATCAATTGCTCCATCGCAAAAGCACCATAGCGCTCCAGCGCACTTGGATCGATATCGTGACCCGGGAGCGGTTCGGCGAGAAGAAAATGGTTCATTCCACTGATCATCGCGTAAGGATCATAGAGGCAAACAGCGACGCAACTTCCAAGGACTGTTGTCAGAACGAGACCGTCTTCGCCATTCACCGCAAAGTCGCCTTGGATAACCGTGACACGGCGTTCGCGTCCCGGCGTTGAAAATGCTGTCAGGTCAGATAGTACGGACATCAGTAAAAAATCTTTTCTGCAATATTGTCGATCGCCAATATATGATCGGCTGCACCAATTTCGGCCGCAACGCGCGGCATGCCATAAACTGTCGAAGTCTCACGATCCTGCGCGATAGTGACGCAGCCAGATTGCCGCATCGCCAACAGTCCTTTCGCTCCATCCTCGCCCATGCCGGTTAGGAGCACGCCAACCGCTGCGCCTGAAACAGTTTCGGCAACCGAACCAAAGAGCATGTCAACGCTGGGTCGGTGGCCTGTTTGTGGCGGCACATTGACCAACCGTGCCTTGAGGCGCTCACCGCCGCGCACGACTAGATGACGGCCACTCCCCGGCGCAACGTAAACATGGCCTGATTGGAGGTAGGTGTCACTTTCAGCAGAAATAACCGTGGCCGGACAAAGGCTGTTTAGATTGCGCACAAGCGCTTCTGAAAAAAATCCTGAGATGTGCTGAACGATCATCGTCGGCGGGCAATCGCGCGGCCAGAATGCCAGTACGCGGCTCAACGCTTCAACGCCACCAGTTGACGCGCCGATAGCGATTAGCCGAGTGGCGGGCCGGCTGTTGGTAAAGATTTTACTACCGGCAAGCTGCTTATAACCAAAGCTGCGAACCCCGTGCCTTGCCGCAAGTCTAACCAAATCTGCCAACTGACCATCGCCAGCACCAAATTTCGGTTTTGAATAGCATTCGAATGCACCGAGTTCGAGCGCATGAATCGTGGCATCAGTGCCTTTGGCGGCAAGGCTGGAGACCACAATGACGGGCTTGGGCCGCAGAGTCATAATTTTCTCAAGAAAATCCAAGCCATTCATCCCCGGCATTTCGATGTCGAGTGTGATGACGTCGGGATCAAGCTCGCGAATCATCACGCGTGCTTCGGCGGCATTAGAAGCAGCACCGATCACCTCAATGTCATGCTCGGCTGAAAGCTGTGATGAAATCAGCGCGCGCATGGTTCTGGAATCGTCGACGACAAGCGTTTTTATCGTCATATCATGTGCTTCCGGTAAGTGGATTTTCCGACAATTTCGAATTGGCGCTCGGTATTGCCGAACAGGCGTTCGCTATGTCCGATGTAAAGCAGCCCACCTGGCACAAGGTGTTCAGAAAACCGATCTAACAGCATGGCCTTTGTAGATTCATCAAAGTAGATCATGACATTCCGGCAAAATATTACGTCAAACTGTATCGTTAACGGCCAAGTGCCCAGAAGATTTAGCCGACGAAATCGTACAAGATTTCGAAGCTTTTCATCCATTTTCGCAGTATCACCCTCGGTGTTAACCCACAGCCGACGCAATCGCTCAGGCACGGGTGCGACGGATTGCAGTGGATATTCTGCGAGCTGCGCAGCCACGAGCACATGGTCTGCAAGATCACTCGCTAACAGACGAAAATCGCTGGAAATTATTTTTTGTGCTTCGGCCGCATTCTCGCCCAAAATGGTCATGCCCAATGAATAAACTTCTTCGCCGCTTGAACAACCAGCCGACCAAATCCGGACGGCTTCGCCGCCAAACGCGCGACGAAGCAAATGAGGCCGCACTTCATTTTCAAAATGCTTAAAATGATGTTCTTCGCGGAAAAAATAGGTGTGATTTGTCGTCAATAGCGCAACAGCGGCTCGCCGCTCTTCGGCATCATTTTCGATAAGATTTATATAGTCTTCAAATCGACTGAGGTTTCGCACCCGCAATCGCCGCGTGAGGCGCGAATAAACGAGCATCGCCTTGCGCTCCGACAGCACATTGCCAGACTCGCTATAAATCAGCGCAGAAATTGCATCAAAGTCCCCTCGGTTATAGATAAAATCGAAATTCCCCTCAAATGGGCAGGTTGCGATGGCGAACGTCATGTTCAGGCGGCTTCACTGAGAGCGACAACGGAACCGACATCACCCTTGGACAAAGCTTCGACATCGACGATCAGGGCAATTCGGCCATCGCCCAAAATGGTCGCACCAGCGACACCTGGAACCGATTTATAGTTGGTTTCGATACTTTTAATGACAACCTGACGCTGATCACAGATTGTATCGACCATCAAGACCGTTTGGCCCATTGCTTCGGTTTCTACGACAATCATGACGCTATCAGCCGCGCCCATTCTCTCGCCTTTGATATTAAGTGCCTTAGCGACCTGCATGACGGGCAGAAAGTTTCCGCGAACATTGAGCATATAACACCCGGGGCTCATCTGGACGATATCGGAGCGTTCCGGTTTCAAACTCTCGACAATATGGGTCAGTGGCAGGATCAATGTCTCGGATCCCACACGCACGATCATACCATCGGCAATGGCCAAAGTGAGCGGCAGCGTGAGCGAGAATGTTGCACCTTCGCCCGGGCGCGAATTGATACTTACGCGCCCGCCAAGTGCATGGATGTTTTGCTTGACGACATCCATACCAACACCACGCCCTGAAATTGACGAAACTTCTTGCGCAGTCGAGAATCCAGCTGCGAAGACAAGATTATCAATTTCCTCATTGGATATCCGCGTGTCCGCAGCGACGATGCCGCGCTCGATGGCTTTGGCGAGAACACGCTCTCGGTTAATACCGCGCCCATCATCCGAAACTGTGATCAATATCCGGCCACCGCGATGTTCCGCAGACAAGCGCACCACGCCTTCTGGCGGTTTGCCCGCCGCGATACGTTCCTCGGTCGTTTCAAGACCGTGATCAATTGCGTTACGTATAAGATGCGTCAGCGGTTCGCCGATGCGCTCGATAACGGTCTTGTCGAGCTCGGTCGCCTCACCAAAGACGTCTAGCTTAACCCTCTTGCCCGTCTGCGCTTCCAATTCGCGCACGATACGCGGGACACGGCTGAACACCGAGCGTATCGGCTGCGCCCGCAAAGCCATTGCACAATCTTGCAATTCACGGGTGAGATACTCGAATTGCGACATTTCGTCTTCGGTAACCACCCCCGCGCCTGCAAGGCGTTGGGCGAGCATAGACTGCGTGATCACAAGCTCACCCACTGAATCAACCAGCCTATCAAGCTTGTCCAACTCGACGCGGATTGTCTGGCTACCAGGAGCAACCGGGGTGGATTGGAACGGCGGTGGAGGCGGTGGAAGCTCAGCAACTACGGGCGTGCGTAGCGCTTTCTGCGCCGCCTTTATAGCAACGGGAGGCAGTGCCGAAACCGGAGCAACAGCAGACGTCTCCGCAACCGTTTTTAGCAGTTGCTCTTTTATGTCAGTAGTTAGCATCGTTTCGATCCGGACCGTACAAGCGTCCCCGGAAAAATCGAAAATTTCCTCAATCGCGGCCCGGTCCGTCGAGGCCGGGACTTGCAACGTCCAGGCAAGGATCGCATCGGTGGCATCAAATTGATCGAGATCGGGCGTAGCAGAAATATAAAGCTCTATTACCTTGCCACCGAGCGCAACCAGTTCGCGTAGCAGGAGCAACGGCTCTCCCCCGTTGGCAAGTGCCTTGGCAGTCGGCTGAACGAACACTTTCCAATCTGGCAGCGCGGTTTCGCCCGGACTGTCAAGCTCCGCGAGCAACGAGTCGAAATCGAAATCGTCTCGCGGCGACGTCGGTTCAATGCTCGTTGTTACCTTGCCACCACCGGATTCAACACCCTCATCACTCGCTTCGAGAATGTTGGCGACCGCTTCCAGCTCGTCTGAAATCACCTTGTCATTTGGTGTCGGCGCTTCGCCCTTTACGGCTGTCACATGATCGGCCAGCGTATCAAAAGCACGCATCATGATGGCGAGCAGCTTATCATCGGCAGCCCGGTCGCCATCTCTAACCTGCTGCAACACCGTTTCAAATTTGTGCGTAAAGGCTTGCAGTTCTGTAAAGCCGAATGCCCCGGCACCGCCTTTAATCGAGTGAACAGCACGGAAAATACTGTTTGTGGTTTCAGTATCGCCTTCACCACTTTGCATGGCCATCAAGCCCGTTTCGGCAACCGACAAGCCCTCATCGCATTCCAGTAGAAAGATATTCTGGATTTCATCATTTGTCATCGTCTGAGGCCTCAAGATCGATGTGATCGACCGCTTTCGTCATCTTCAACGCTGTCAGCAAAATTTGACTGGGATTTTTGACTTTGACCACTGCCCCGCGATGCGCCGCAGTAACAGCCGCACTCACCAGAAGCTGGATCCCGACCTGACCGATTTTCGCGATCCTATTCCCGTCAAGCTCGACATGTGAACGTTGCGTAATTGCATCCGAAATCTCCGAAGCAAGGCTCTGTGCCGCTTCTCGATCCAATATGGCTGGCAATATTATCGTGGTCATGGCCGATCCATCCTTCGCTGGCGTTTTCAGAATTCGCTCCAGTCATCCTCGGACGCTACGGCTTTAAGCGCGAGGTTGCCTTGAACTACAGGACGTACCGATCGCACAGTGCGCCGTGGAGGTTGCGCCTTGCTAACGACCGCTTGCGGCTTTGCCACTACAGAGCCGACGACTTCGCCAGTTTTGAAACGCGCAACCAGCTCGCCAAGATGCTCGGCTTCGGCGGCAAGAGTTCGCGCAGCAGCTGTGCTTTGCTCAACCATTGCCCCATTTTGCTGCGTCATTTTATCCATTTCGCCAACCGCAACATTGACTTGCTGCAAACTGGATGCCTGAACTTCGGACGAGATCGAGATTTCGGTTATCATTCCGTTGACCGAGGCGATCATCGTGATAATTTTCTCAAGCATATCGCCGGCCTGCCCGACAAGGCGAACACCATTTTCGACTTGCTTGGTCGACTCCGTGATAAGACCTTTAATATCTTTAGCAGCCTCCGCACTTCGCTGGGCAAGCGCCCGAACTTCGTTCGCGACAACGGCGAATCCCTTGCCCGCGTCGCCAGCGCGGGCGGCTTCCACCCCGGCGTTAAGCGCCAGAAGATTGGTTTGGAACGCGATCCCATCAATTACGGTGATGATCTGGGAGATTTCGCTCGATGATTTCTCAATCGCACCCATGGCATCAACCGCTTTTTGGACAACAGCACCTCCTTCGGTGGCTTCGCGGTGAGCATTGCTGATCGAACTGCGCGCTTCGGCCGCGTTACGCGCCGAACCTTGCACCATTCCGGTAACCTGATCGGAAGCAGCGGCGCTTTCCTCCAGCGACGCGGCTTGCTGTTCGGTACGGTTAGCAAGATCATTCGATGCCATGCGAATTTCGGCGGCACCGGTTGTAATGCTCGCAACACTGAGTGTGACGCCACCAATAGCATCAGCCAGTGTATCCATTGTGCTATTAAAGTCGGCCTTCAAACGCGTATAGTCTTCCGGAAACGTCTCGCTAAGCCGATACGTCAGATTGCCTTCGGAAAGTTGCGACATGCCTTGACCGAGCGCACCAACAACCATCTCTTGCGCCTTGCCAGCCGCTTTTACTGCTTCAGCATTGCCTCGAAAAACCGCCATTGCTTTGGTCATGCGGCCAACACAGTCACCATATTCGGTGTGTTGAATCGGCTGGTCCAGATCGCCCGCAGCCAAACCCTCCATGCGAACAACGGTTGTTACATAGGGATCGCAGATGAGCTTTCCGCTCACCAGTACAGTAACAACCGTTGCGACAAAACTTAGCCCTGTCAGGCAATTGGCAAAAAAATGATGCCCATTGCCCGCCGCGACGAAGGCGATCACAAACCCGATTGCCCACAAGCTATGTACCACCAACAAGGCTTTGAACTTCGTTCTAATTGGTGCCTGAGTTTTGAACCAGCTTAGCATTTAGCTTTCTTTTCTGGATTTGGGAGTTTCATGATTACTTGTTATGAACGGCGGTCGGCGGTGAAACTTTAGCTCTTGAACGTGCAAACGGGATTTCCGCAGCGTTAGCTTTGTGATCCAGCGTTGACCTGAGCCGATACGAACTGACCGGTGATGATGGCCTACCCATAAAGCTAGTCACCATGCCTGGCGCAGGCCGAGCGTAAATTCGTTCAGGCTCTGCAAACAGCACAAACAGCCAGAGGGTTGATTCGGCGCTATTGCAGTATGTCGAACAAGGTTTGGCTGTTGATCCGTGCGAAGGCAGCCTGCGCCGCCTGAAGTGTGAGCCGCTGTCCGCTCAATCGCGCCAACGCTTCGCTCAGATCAGTATCTTCCAAGGCAGACCGTTCGCTGGCAAATTCAATCGCGCGTGTAGCCAGGCTCTCGCTCAGACGTGCGATCCGTGATGCACGGACGCCGACATCTGCTGCAGAATTAGCGACGGCACCGACGCTTCCGGTGATGTCTGTCAACGATTGCGATATATTGGCTGCATTGCCCCCCTCAACCGCAGTAGCCGCCGAAAGGACAAGCACGCTGATCGCGGTGCCGCCGACTTCGAAAACATCGGATCGTCGAGGAACCGGCGCAAAGGTCGAGCTTTCGCCAAAACGAATCTCGACGGGGTTGCCCGTGGCAAATAGCGGCTCGTCAAGCGAGGAACGCGTTGACGAAAGGCTGTTAATTTCATCAGCAATGCCGCGCAGTTCAAGCCCGATCGCATTGCGATCCGCCGGCGAGACACTCTGGCTGGCTCCCGCCACCATCAACTCCTGCGCGCGCGACAAGCGTTCGGAAACTGTCGCAAGTACGGAATCGGCTTGCGACGCAAGCGAACCACCAAGCGACAAATTCGACGCCCAAATGCTGTCATCCGACTGCGAACGTCGCAGCGACGAAATGCGCGCCGCACCCACGGGATCGTCGGACGCCGATAGCAGCCGCTTGCCGGTTGAAACCTGAATTTCCGTGCGCGCGATGTCTTGCGCCAATTTTGACTGACGGCGGATTTCTGCGGTTAAACGGTTGCCGGTGCCATTGATCATCTCACCGCCCTTTTTAGAATATGTTGAGGATGGTCTGGAGCGTTTCACGCGCAACCTGAATCGTGCGTGCCGCACCCTCATAGGCCTGCTGGAAACGCAGCAATTCGCCCGCTTCATGATCGAGATCGACCGCACTTAAATCATCACGCGCTTCGAAGGCACCTTCGCGCCGCGTTGTTGCCGCAGCATCAAGCGCACGCGCCGAGGCCGAGGCCTGGCTTTGCTGTGCGGCAAGCGCTGCAAAACCCGCCTCTGGCCCGTTGGGGCCGCGCAGATTGGCAAATGACAGAATATTGCCGTTTGCGCTGCCCGCATCAGCAGCCGCCACATCTCCGGAATCGAGCGCAAGCGCCGTAAGTGTCGCAGCACCGCTACCGGGATCAAGTAGCGCCGTGCCCGGATTTCCTTGTGAATCGCGGCCTGATTGATGGGCCGCATTAAGATCGGCCGCAAACTGGTTGGCAAGCGTATCAAGTTGAGTACGTCGCGTTGAAATTTGGTTTGCCGCTTCGGCAAGCCCTGCCAGACTTCCCGACACAGGGATCAGGGTGCCACTGGCACTGGGACTGAGGCCAAAGCTAAGCTGACCATCGCCCGCCACTGCCAGTGAAACTGTTGATACTGAGCCGC
>ERZ1292630.718-Hain-H41-02um-R3-718-length-33810-cov-6_pt2 | contig 31946 bp, 23 predicted proteins | sample MGYA00564408_ERZ1292630 | MGnify/ENA primary metagenome ERZ1292630 (study PRJEB36523, sample SAMEA6512641) | groundwater metagenome | collected 2019-01-08 | study: AquaDiva: Metagenomics assemblies of 32 groundwater samples
TTCCAGTTGAGCGAGGCCACGCGGAAGTAGTAGGTCGTGTTGCGCTCCAGGCCCGTAAGCGTTAAGGTCGAGGCGGCAATGGCCGTCGTCGCCGAGGAGTGGACCAGGCCTCCCGGCAAGAGCGCTGCGAAGTTCGTCGAGGAGGCCTGAAGGAGATAGCCCTCGGCGGTCTTGGAGGACGCGTCGGGGGGCGCGGCGGGATGTTTGGCCCAGGCAACGGTCGCCGAGGTCTCGAAAACGCCGAGGAACGTCTCGGGTAGGACAAGCGGCGCGCTCGACAATGTGGAAGTCGAGGCCAGCGCCGTCATGGAGGGCGCGTTGTTGAAGTTAAGGGCCGCCACGCGCAGCTCGTAGGTCGTGTTGGGCAGGAGCGCGCTGAGCGCGGCGAAGAGATTTCCGGTCGTGGAGCTGACGACGAGCGTGCCGGGGGCGAAGGCCGTCGATGAGCCCTGCAGCCGGTAGCGCGTGCCCGCGGGGTTGGTCGGGCTTCCCGCCGTCCATTGCGCGCTCATGCTGCTGAGAAACACGCCGGTGAAGATGGTCCCGGCAAGGCCTGGTGGACTGGCCAAGGTCGCGCTGGAGCCCACCGAGGCGTAGTTGGTCGCGTCGTTCCAGTTCAACGAACCCACGCGGAAGTAGTAGGTGGTATTGACGGACAGCCCGAGAACGACAAGCGTCTCGACAGCCGCGTTGCGCGTAGCCGAAGAAAAAACCGCGCCCGTGAAATTGGAGGCCGTCGAGGCCTCGAGCACATAGCCCTCGGCGGTTTTCGAGGAGGCATCCGGAGGGCTTGCCGGCAGGGCCGTCCAGTTGACGGCGGCGCTCGTAAAGAAGAGCCCTGCAAACGCCGTGTTGGAAACGGGGACGGCCAGGCTCGAGGTGGACAGAACGGAAGCGTAGCTGGTGGTCTGTCCCCACAAGGCCCCCACGCGCAGATAATACGTGGTGTTGGTGTCGAGGCTGCCCGGAGTCAGGAATACGGCGTTGCCGTTGGCCGTCGCCGAGGAAAACAGCTCCCCGCTGAAATTGGCGGCCGTGGAGGCTTGGGCGACATAGCCGCCGTCGGAGTTGACCGCCAGCCAGCTCAGCGTGATACTCCCGCCGTAGACTCGATAAATCGCCGGGTTAAGGGGAGCCGCGCCGGGCGTGGTGACGGTCAGCGTCGAGCCGAGAGCCGCGTAATTGGGCTGGGAGGACCAGTTCAACGCCGCCACGCGGAAGTAATAGGTCACATCGGCCGTCAAGCCCAGAACGGTCAATGTGGAGGCCGCGACATTCGCCGTAAACGAGGATAAGACGGCGCCACCGGGGAGGAGCGCTCCGAAATTCGTCGAGGACGCCTCCACGCGGTAGCCCTCGGCGGTTTTAGACGAGGCGTCCGGGGGACTTGAGGGCAAGGCCGCCCAGGCGAGGGTGACGGAGCTTTGGAAGACGCCTAGGAAGGTCTGCGGCAGGACGGCGACCGGAGGGGCCAAGGTGGGGGCGGTCGCGCCGTTTGAAAGCGACGCGGTGTTGAAGTCCTCGTCTAAGGCATAGATGCGCACGAAGTAAGTGGTGTTGGGAAGCAGCGCGTTGAGCGTGCGGCTTTGCGCCTCACCGGGGCAAAAGCTCGTGGAGAAATCGACCGTGAAGGTGCTGGTGCTAAAGACGTGGAGGACGTCGCTTGAGTAATCAAGCCGGTAGCGTCCGGAGACGACGCAGCCGATAGCGCCGTTGTCGCCGGGGGCGGTCCAGGCGAGGCTTAAGGTCGTCGAGCTGGCCGCGCTTTGAGCCGAGAGGCCGGCGACGGCGGAGGGCGGGGTGGTGTCCTTGGCCACGGCAAAGCCCACGCCGGTAAAATTAAAGACGCTGTTCCAGTTGGCGGCGCCGGCCCGCGCGAAATACTGAGTTTCCGAGTTGAGATTTGAGACCGTCAGAGTCGCCAAGGTCACGGCGGGCGTAAAGGATGAGAAAATCACGCCCGTGAAGTTTGCGGCCGTGGACAGCTCCACGCGATAGCCCTCGGCGGTTTTCGAGGAGGCATCGGGCGGGGAACTCGGTAGAGGCGTCCAGTTCAACGTCATGGACGTCCCGAAGACCGCGAAGATCTGCGCCTGCGCGAGCGGGCCGCTGAGCGTGGAGGTCGCGCCAAGGGTGGTAAATGAGCTGAGCGCGCCGGCCCAGTTGAGGGCGGCGACGCGGAAGTAATAGGTGGTGTTGGGAAGCAGCGCGGAGACGGTGAGCGTGGAGAGAAGGACGTTTGCTGTGACGGAGGAAGAGACCGTGCCGGTGAAGTTGGGGGCGGTGGAGGCGTCGAGGCGATAACCCTCGGAACTGTCTTCTTGGGGGGCTGCGGGCAGCGACGACCAAGCAATCGTTATTGAAGAGGCGTTGACAGCGAGGAAGGCCTGGGGCAGGGCGAGGGGCGTCTTGGGCAAGGTCGAGAGGGAGAAGGAAGCGGAGTCGGTGTTCTGTCCGCAGGAGAGAGCGCGCACGAAGAAGGCGTGGGTGGTGTTGGCGGCGAGGTCTGTGGCGGTGTAGAAGGAGGTCTGGGCGGAGAGAACAGGCGATTGTCCATCGCCGCCGGTCGAGGAGAAGATTTGGTAGCTGCCGGCGCCGTTGGAAAGCGCCCAGGTCCAGTGGATGGTACTGGTGGTGGCGTTAAGTCCCGTGAAAGCGGCGGGGGCGATGATTGTGGCCGTTGATGAGACCGTGCCGGCGGCGCCGGAGGCGGAGGTGCCGGTGCCGCCTGAGACGTCGTAGCTCAGGTCGCAGGCCGAGCCCGAGGCGGCGATGTCGATAGACACGCGTCCGCCGCCGCCGCCGCCGCCCAGGGAGTCGCCGCCGGCGCCGCCGCGGGCGGCGATCGTGCCGGTGCCCGAGAAGACCTGGGCGGTGAGCCTGACGCCGCCGCCGGCGCCGCCGCCGCCAGAGCCCGCGCCCAAGCCGCCGTCCTTGCCGTCGGCGTCGATGCGGCCGAGAATGTTCATGGTCTGCGCGGCGATGACCGCCAGGCCGCCGCCGGCGCCGCCGGCCTGGCCGGTACCGACGCCGATGCGGCCGCCGCCGCCGCCGGAGCCCAGGATGGCGGGGCTGGTGGGCGAGTCGTTGGCGGCACCTCCGCTACCGCCGGTGCCCGCTGAGCCCGCCCCGCCGTGGCCGCCGCCGCCGCCGCCGGTGTTGTTGATGCTGGTGCCGCCGCCGCCCTGGGGGCCGGAACCCGTCACGTTGGCAGCACCGCCTTTATAGCCCACGCCCGAAACCGCGACGGTGGCCCCGGAACGCAGGTCGAAGAGACCGGAGACGTTGAGATTGACGGCGTAGTTCTGGGCCGTGGCGTTGTTTCTGTGGCTGAGAGAGGAACCCGAGACCATGATCAAGTCGCCGTTGAGCAGGATCAGGTTGGTCGTGGCCAAAGTGAGGCCGGCATTTTTGTAGATGATCACATCGCCGCTGTTGGCAACGGTCGTCGACAAAGTCAGCGCGACGGCGACCCCGGCCGGGCTACCGATGGTGAGGCTTGAGAAGCTGATGGCCGTGCCCGCGGCGTCGATATTGGCGGTGATGACGATGCTCACGGAGTCGTTTTTGCCGGGCACGCCCGAGGGGCTCCAGTTGGTGGCGGTGTTCCAGAGGTTGTTGGTGGCCCCCGTCCAGGTCTTAGGCGAGTTTAAAGTCTGCGTGGCCAAGACGGCGCTGTAGTTGGGCACGGAGTTGTGGTTGTAGGCACCCACGCGGAAGTAATAGGTGGTTCCCGAGTCGAGGCCTAAGTCGATGAGTCTGGTGGAGAGGCCGTTGAGCGTGGCCGAGGAGATAAGGTCCCCGCTTAAGTCGGCGGCCGTGGAGGCCGAGAGGAGGTAGCCTTGGCTTGTCACCGCGCCCCACTGGACGGTCACGGAGGTAAAGAAGACGCCGGAGGCGGGGAAGAAAGGCGAGGTGGGTGCTAAGGTCAAAGTCGACGTGGAGTCCAGGGCCGTGAAGTTGCGCGCGGAGTTGTGGTTAATTGAGCCCACGCGCCAGAAGTAGGTGGTGTCGGCCGAGAGCCCCTGCACATCGAGGCTGGAAGCGCCGCCGGCGCTTGTCGAAGAGAAGAACAGCGGGCTGAAGTTCGCGTTGACGGAGGCCTGCAGCTCGTAGCCCTGGCTTGGGACTGGCGTCCAGGAGACGACCGCGCTGGTGACCTGAATTGAGACAAAGGCGGGGGTCACGGGCGAGCTGAGCGTGGACGTCGAGCCGACGACGACGAGGCTGGGCGCGCCCGCCCAGTTGAGCGCGCCCACGCGGAAGTAGTAGGTCGTGTCGGCGGCAAGCCCCGAGACCGTCAAAGTCGACAGGGCGGCGTTGGGCGTGGAGGAGGACAAGACTGTTCCGCCCGGCAAGAGCGCGCCGAAGTTCGTCGAGGAGGCTTGCAGCTCATAGCCCTCGGAGGTCGCCGCCTGCGGGGAGGCGGCCAGCGCCGCCCAGTTGAGCGTGGCACTCGTCTCGAAGACCCCGTAGATTTGCGCGCCCGCCACCGGCGCGGCCAATGTCGAGCTCGCCCCCAGGACGGCGAAGTTCGCCGCCGAGTTCCAGTTGAGCGAGGCCACGCGGAAGTAGTAGGTCGTGTTGCGCTCCAGGCCCGGAACGATCAGCCCCGGGACGGCGCCGTTGGCGGTCGCGGAGGCGAGCGTCAGCCCCCCGGGCAAGGCCGCGCCGAAGTTCGTCGAGGAGGCCTCGAGACGATAGCCTTGCGCGGCGACCGGCGTCCAGTTGACGGCGGCGCTGGTCTGGAAGACGGCGGCCAGGAAGGACGCGCCGGGGGGCTCGGCGAAGGTGGCCGTCGAACCGAGCGCCAGGCGCGCCGGCACGCTGTTGTAATTGAGCACCTCCACACGCAGCTCATATGTCGTGTCCGGTAGCAGGCCCGTCACGATGTCGGAGATATTGGCGGTGTCGGAGGCGACAATGACCTCGTTCGGCGCGAAGGCCATGGAGGAGGCCTGCAGGAGATAGCGCGTCTGCGGCCGGTTGGGCGGGCTGCCCGCGCTCCAATTCGCGCTGACGCTGCTCATGAAGACCGCGCTCAAGAGCGGAGCCCCCGGCCCGGGCGGGCTGGCTAAGGTCGCGGTGGCGCTTAGCACAACGAGATTGCGGCCCGACGACCAGCTCAGCGAGGCCAAACGAAAATAATAGGTGGTGTTGACCTCAAGGCCGGAGACCGTCAAAGTCGACAGCGCCGCATTCGTCGTCATGGAAGACAGCACTGCCCCTCCAAGAGACAGGACGCCGAAGTCGGTGCTGGAAGCCTCCACCACATAGCCCTCGGACGTCATCGAGGAGGCCTCCGGAGGGCTTGAGGGCAGCGCCGTCCAGGTCAGTGCGGCACTGGTAATGAAGATGTCCTTGAAGAACGCCCCGACGGGCGCCGCGGCCCAGGTGCTCGTGCTCAGGGTGGCGGCGTACTTGGTCTCCGCGGTCCACAGGGCGGCCACGCGCAGATAATACGTCGTGTTGGCGTCCAAGCCCGCGACGGTCAACAGCGCCTGCGAACCGCCGGCAGTGCTCGAGGAGCGCAGCGTCCCACTGAAATTCGCGGCCGTGGAGGCCTCGAGCGCGTAGCCGAGATCGGAGTTGACCGGGTTCCACGCCATAGACACCGTCGATGATGAAAGCGCCTGAATCCGGACGTTGCCGGGCGGCACCGCGCCGAGCAAGGTCTTGGTGGAGGAGGCCGCGATGAAATTGCCCCGGCCGTCGTGGGTGAGAGAGCCCACGCGGAAATAATAGGTCGAGTCCACCTCAAGGCCGAGCACGGTCAAGGTGCTCAAAGCGACGTTGGGCGTCGACGAGGAGTACAGGGCGCCGCTGAAATTGGCGGCCGTGGACGCCTCGAGGCGATACCCCTCTGCGGTGTCGCTCAGCGGCGGCCCGACCGGCAGGGGAGTCCAGGTGACGCTCACGCTGGTTAAGAACACGCCTTTAAACGCGGGGCCCGACGCGGGAACGGCAAGCGTGGCCGCGGTCGCGCCGTTGGAGAGCGGGCTTAAGTTGCCGTCGGCGTCCTGGGTCCACAGCCGGAGGAAATGCGTCGTGTTCGGGGCCAAGCCGCTGAGGAGGGCGTCTTGGATCTCTCCGGGGCCGACCCCGCTCGTCGATAGCTGCACCTGCGCCGCGTCGAAGGCGAAGACGGCGGCGGGATTGGTCTCCCGCTGGATGCGGAAGACGCTCCCAACGGCGAGCTGGCCCGCATCCCCGTCGTAGCCCGGGGCTGTCCAGGAGAGATTGAGGGTCGTCGAGGTCAGGCTCAGAGCGGCCAGAGTATTGACCTTTCCCGGATACGACCGTATCTCCAGCAAGCCCGCGCGCAGCACGAGAGTCTCCGAGACCGCCGTGGAGAGGGAGACCTCGGAGACGGCGCCCGCGAGCCTCAACGATTCGCTCGCGCCGGCGTCATGTCCGCCGGCGTTGTCGCCGCCCGGGGACACGGCGCCTCCCGGGCCGGTAAAATTCACCGCCGCCGCCCAACCGGCCAAAAGCAAGGCCGCCCAGCTCAGGCCTGCCCACAGGTGCCGACGGCGTGGCGGTTGATTCATTTTGAAGTCGAACGCCCAAGCTTACTCGTTGATGCTCATGAAAAATATAAGATGGCCGTCGCCCAACGTGCAGCCGGTGAGGTCGTTGGGCAACGTCGCCCCCGAGTTCACGCCCAACCCCGTGCAAACGCTCAAGCCCTTGACGACGCCGTCGGACGCCGCGGCCAAATCTTGTCCCCTCAACCGGGGAGAAGCGGTCCGGGCGGAGAGGGCGTAGTAGTACAGGCCGGGCTGTAAAGTCACGGGAGCGCCGATCATGGGCACGGCGTAAGCGGCAGCCGGGGTAAAAGCGGCCGAGTCGGTGCCTCCATGGGTGACCAAATTTCCGCTCGCGTCGTAGATTCCCACATCCCCGACGCTGCCGGCCACGCCGGTTCCGACCCGGTAGCGTATCTGGTTGACATCAATCTTAGCCGGAACGTTCACGGGCATCAGGTACACTGTGTCAATAAGCACGATCCCGGCGCCAAACGTCGCCTGGGCACCCAGCCAGGCCGGGACCACGGTCGTGACGGCGGTGTACGCCGGCACCCATTGGGATCCCGCGTTGTCCCACTTGATAGTCATGCCATCGGAGGGAGCAATGGAGGCCAGCAAGCGCGTGCGCAAGTGCGTGGCATCCACGGTATTTCCACCGGTGGAGTTAAGGGTTTTATTGGTCAAGGTCTGGGCGGAGGCGGTGTCGGCGACGGTGATGTTCGCCGTGCCCGTGCCGATGGTGAGCAGATTTTGCGCCGGGTCCCAGCGCATCGCCCCTTCCTGGGACGAGGCGGCTCCCTGAGGCAGGAGGATGGCCGTCGTGGCCGTCAAAGTCGCCGCCTTCACCGCGCTCAGCGCGTCGATGCCGCCCGAGCCCTCCACGCGCAAGGTTCCGGCCTGAATCCGGATGCCGGAGCTCGTATTGAGGCTATAAGTCTGGTTTCCCGCCGCCGTAAAACTCGAGGCGCCCGTCGCCATGAAGGCTCCCGCCACGGTGCCGCTGGCCACGTGGAACACGGCGCCGGCCTGCAGGGTCGTGCGCGCCTGGATGTAATTGGTGTTGCCAACGAGAAGATCGTCGGCGACCAGCGCGCGAAAGGCATAGGGCGTCATGAGCAGCTGCTGGCGCGGCGTCATTGCGGAATCCGGAGCCACCTGCACCTCAAGATAAGCCGAGGCGCCGCTGAACAGCCCGGCCCCCAGAGCGGAAACGGAGCCAAGCTGCACGGTGAAGACGCCGTTGTTGACGACCACCGCGCTCTGCGTCTCCGACCAAAGCTCCGTGCCCGCCGTGGGCGCATCGAATATCCGAAAGGTCATGTCCACGCTTTCGTTTCGAGGATTATTGGCGGTGTCGAGAAGCTTGCCCTGGAAGCCGATCTTCTGCGGACTCGTGGCGGCCTGAGCCCAAGACAACGGGAAGGCCGCAAACATAATGAGAGCCAGTATAGGTTTCAATGTATGCATGTCATCTCCTTAAGTCGCGCGCGCGTTCCCCAAAAGGATACCGGGGCAACGCGGGAATATCCTGGCATTATAGTGCAGCTTTCGCGAGATTAACTTCGCAACAAATTCGCGCCTTGGACGAAACGGCGGTCAGCACCAAACCGCGTCGCCGGGGGAAAATCGGACCCTAAAGTAATACGTGGTGTCGGCCGTGATGGGGGCGGTGGAATAATAGGGCTTCGGGTTTGAATTCGCGTAGTTGGTCGTGTTGAGGCCGAGCGCGGTTCCCGTCGCCCGTATGGTGGTGAAATTGTTCGTGGAGAGGCCCGTCGTAAAGGAATTCACGTTTCCCGCCCAGCTAAAAACTAAGGAGCCGGTGGAAACACCGCTCACGGTGACAACGGCCGGGGCGGTCGCCCGCGCGGGCAGGGAAAAAGCGCCCAACGCCAACACGGCCATAGGGAAACTCGCCCGCGCCCACTGTCTCCAGTGAAGATTATTCAGGCCGCGCATTCCAATAAGGTTAGCCTATTTCATGGAAAAACGCTCGTTTGAGATACGAAAGGGAAGCGAAGAGGAATTCGCGATTATTTCACACTCGGCCGTTTAAGGCCGTCGGTTAAGGTCAATCCGGCTGCAAACGACAAGGCGAGAATCACTTGTCGAACGATACGTCCCTTTCCCGAGGCACTTGGACAGAAGGGAGCGCCTTAACCGATTTTTCAAGAATTTCCCGCATCGCTTTGTCGCCTTCGGCAACCGCCACGACCTTGACCATGCGTTCGTCTTCCGGGTGTGATTCCACGAAGTAGGAACCGAGAGCATAGGCTCGATTGGAGCCGTACATAATCCAAACCAATCCGTAGTTGTCCTTAACCCGACCCTGGAACGCATCTGGAAACCGCGTCACCGGAAGATCCGCGGCAAGGCCGTACGGCACAGAAGTGGAAACTCCCTCCAGACCAAAGTGAGACTTTGTCTCTATCTCGGCCCGGATTGCATCCACTTTGTCGGCCATCATCTTTCTCACATCCGCTCTCGTAGCGGGATTCGTGTAGCTGCCCGGGTTATGATAAAAATGCAGGGCTTCATTGACCCTGACTAGAGCGGACCAGTCAGCCTCGCCAACCGGTATGGAGACATTGAGACGCATGAATGCATCGCATGCAGACTTCATCCTTTTGAAAGGCGGATACGAAGGAGCGAAGTCTTCAACGGAACACTTTAACGCAGAGCGGTCTGGAAATACTCCAGCCTCAACCGGAAAGGTGATCTCCATAACCTGCTTTTTTGTTTTCGCTTTGGCGGCCGAAACCTCGGCCGTTTGCGCCATGCCGGCGCAAAGAAAAACGGCAACGCCGGCCGCAATGAGGGGTTTCGAGGGGTTCACATGTTCTCCTAATGACGGGATTGCAAGTAGCGTACCCCCCCCCGCTTGTTCTGTCAAGACCCAGTGCGCATAGGACCATGGGGAGGGATCGGGGGGGCCGTTGAGCCCAGGCCGGAGAATAATCCGGAAGCTACAGTATGAAGGCCCGAGGAGATTCTCATGAAAACCATTCTCGTAGTTTCGATGTTGCTGGCCGCGGGGGCCTTGCAAGCCGAGGACGCGCCGAAAGCCAAGGCTGAGTTCGACATCGGCCTGGTGTTTCAAGAGGCCGGCATGACCATCCCCCACTCGGACCCATTCGTCAGCCTCAAAGCCCTTTTCGAAAGTCCGACGGCGAAGAAAACGGTCCCGACCGAGCGGGAACTGACCGGTTGGTTCATGGGCCACACGCTGTATTCGCAAAACCGGACCTCGCTGAGCAACGCGCTCCTGATCGGACGAACCGTTTCCTGGCTGGATGACGAAGGCCGGAAAATCAGTCGCTTCCTGGTTTGGACCTCGCCCTATACGGGGGACTCCCGATCGGGAATCGAAAGTTTGCGGCGCGAAACCCTGAAGAATCTTTCCTGCATGCCGCTGATTTTCCCGGTGGAAATCCAGACCCATCTCAGCGCCAAAGAGGCGGCGTTCAGTTCGACCGTCGAACCCGCGCCGAATGTCTCGCTCACGCAGGCCTTCACCGCGGTCAAAATCGGTCCTTATCTGCTCGTGCGCGAGATGGCGCGCTACAGCGCGAAGGGCGAAGCGCAAGAACCCTTCGAAGCGGCCTACAGCGTGTTTTTTAAGTCGGTCTCCCCCAAGGAAGACATCGACTGCGCCAAGCGCGGGACCGACATATGACGCGCCGGGCCCTTGTCCTCATCGCCGCGGCCCTGGTGCCTTCTCCGTCGATGGCGCAGCTTGAAAACCTGTCGCCCGAACGGCTGTGCGAAATCGGCGTCGGGGATTACTGTCCGGAAACCGCGCATACGAAACTCGTTCGCGCGGCCCATGCCTGCCGCCTGGACGAAGTCCGCTCCTTGATCGAAACCGAGGGCCTCGATCCGAACGTGCTCGAGGAAAAAACCGCCACCCGCGCGGTGAACGCCGCCGCCTTCGCCGGCTGCCTGCCGGTGGTCCAATACTTGCGCAACGCCGGAGCGGCCCTCGACCTTGCCGACGCGCTGGGTTGGACGCCGCTCATGGTCGCCGCCGCCAAGTGTCGCGACGCCGTCGTCTCCGACCTCTTGTGCCGGGGAAAAGCCCGCCTTGACATCGCCGATCGTTTCGGAGACACCGCCCTCGCTTTGGCCCGCAGGGCGGCCTCCGCCGAGGCTTCTCCCTCGTGCGCCGAGTCGCTTCGTCTGCTCTCCGATCCCGCGTCCTGCCCGTAAGGCGCCTCAGTAGTCTCGCCGAGTCCGATTCGCTATACTGGACGAGATGAGAAACAAACGAGTCAGAAGCACGCGCCCGGGGGGCTATCACGCCCTAGGCCCGGGAGGCCTTAACGCCAAGGACTTCGCACGCTGGTACCGCCGCCAAAGCGTCGAACAATGGGAAAAGCTCGACCTTGACGCCCTCGCCAGGATCGCCCGCGTCATCGAAAAGGCCCGCGACGCGGGCCGGTTCATTTGGGTGTGCGGCAATGGAGGGTCGGCCGCCACCTCGGCTCACATCGGCTGCGATTTCGGCAAGACGGCCGCCGTCGCCGGAAGCCGTCCCCTTAAAACCGTTTCTATGTGCGACAACGCCTCGTTTATGACGGCGATCGGAAACGACCTTTCCTTCGACGACATCTTCTCGCGGCAGCTGGAGAACGTGGTCTCGCGCGGGGACGTGGTGGTCCTGATCAGCGGCAGCGGAAACTCCCCCAATCTTTTGCGCGCGGCCAAGACCGCGCGCGCCCGCGGGGCCACGGTCGTCTCCCTGCTCGGATTCGACGGAGGCCGACTGAAGACCTTGTCGGACGAGTTCTTGCTGATTGCCTCGGACCAGTACGGCGTGGTGGAGGACATGCACATGGCCGTCGCCCACGCTCTGACCTTCTATCTCAAGCAGAAAGAGAGCTAAGCCCATGAGACGCGGCTCGAAAACCGTCTTGATCACCGGCGGAACGGGCCTGTTGGGCAAAGGCATGGAAGAGACCCTGCCGGCGGGATGGTCGGCGGTCGGCCTTCATCAGCGCGACTACAAAGTCACCGGCTCCAAGGCGCGGCACCTTGTTCTCGATATCCGCGATAAGCGGGCCGTCGACCGCCTGTTCGCGAGCCGCCGCTTCGAGGCGGTCGTGCACGCCGCGGGTATCGCCAGCGTGGACTACGTCGAGAACCACTATGCCGAAAGCCTGGAGTCGAACATCGTGGGCACGCTCAACGTCACCTCGGCCTGCCGGCGCGCCGGCGCGCATTTGATTTACGTGTCGACCAACGCCGTGTTCGACGGGACCAAGGCGCCCTATCGGGAAAACGATCCGGTCAACCCCGTCAATAAATACGGCCGCTTGAAAGTCGAGTGCGAGCGCCTGGTCCAAGAAACCCTCGAGACATGGACCATCGTGCGTCCCATTTTGATGTACGGCTGGAATCACGCGGTCACGCGCCCCAACCCGGCGACGTGGATTTTCGAGAAGCTCCTGCGCGGAGAAGCGGTGTCGATGGTCACCGACGTCCATGAAAACCCCTTGTACAACATCTCCTGCGCCCAGGCGATGTGGGCCGTCATCGCCAAGCGCCCCTCCGGGATCATTCATCTCGCGGGCCGCGACAGCGTCGACCGCCGGCAGTTCGCTCTGGCCGTCGCCGCGGCCTTCGGTCTCGACGCCTCCCTGGTCAAGGCCGTCACGAGCAAAGCCTTTCCTGACATCGCTCCCCGCCCGAAAAACACGACGTTTCTCACGGGACGCATGGAGCGCGAGCTCGGCCTGCGTCCCTTGGGCCTGCGCGAGGGGCTGGCCGCGATGAAGGCGTCGATGGCCGCGAGGGCGTAATGGCCGCGGCGCGCGTCTCGGTGATCATTCCGGCCTGGAACGCCGCCTCGTTCATCGAGAAAACGCTCGCCACGCTGGCCGCGCAGACGTTTCGCGATTTCGAGGTCATCGTCGTCGACGACGGCTCCACGGATTCGACCAAGGAAACCGTCGACCGCTTTCTCGCCGGCAACGGTCTGCGCGGCCGGTGCCTGCGGCAGGAAAACAAAAAGATCGCCGGCGCGCGCAACACGGGAATCCGGGCGGCCGAAGCCGATGTGATCTCGTTTCTCGACCATGACGACCTGTGGTTCCCGGAGAAACTGGCCGCCGTGCTGGCTGAATTCGACGCCGATCCCCGCGCCGATCTTGTCTGCCATCAAGAAAACGTGGTCAAGGACGGGGCCTTCCTCCGCGTCACCCGCAACGGGCCTTGGGTCGCGAACATGTACGAGCAGCTTCTCTTCGAGGGAAACGCTCTTTCGCCTTCGGCGGTCACGGTCAAAAAGTCGAAATTATTCGAGGCCGGTCTTTTTCGCGAAGACCCCCGCTTCAACACCGTCGAGGATTACGATCTCTGGATGCGCTTGGCCAAGATCGCGCGCATGCGCTTTCTCGATAAGGTCTTGGGAGAATACCAGCTCGTCGAGCGCGGCGCGTCGAATAAAATCATCTACCACAACACCAATCTCGAACATCTCCTGAGGGATCATTTCAGTTCCGTGGCCAACGAGAGCGCGCGCAAGCGTCGACGCCTGGGAGCGATGTGCCGCTCGGCGGCGCGTCTGCTCATGGGCCAGGGAGACCTCGCGGCCGCCGGCGGCTACGCGCGCCGCGCCGTGATCGAATGTCCCTGGGACTGGAAAAACGCCGCGGTCGCCGGGCTGTGGGCCGTGCGGCGGCTGGGAGCCTGATGAACCTGGCGGCGACCGTCTATTGCCCGCCCAAAGCGCGAAAGGCCTGGCGCCTCGAAGAGCTCTTCGCCCCGGCCGCTTTGCGTCATTACGCCTACGGCCGACAAGCCTTGGCCGAGGCGCTGCGTCTTGCGGGAGCCGAAGGAAAAACCGTCCTGCTGCCCTCCTTCATCTGCCGTGAGACTTTGGCCGCCGTCGCCGTGGTCAACGCCCGCCCGGTCTACTACGACGTCAGCCCGGAGCTCGCTCCCGTCCTCCCCCCTTCGCGCTGGCCCGAGGCGGCGGCGGTCATGGCCGTCGACTATTTCGGTTGGCCTCAGGACCTCACCCCCTTCGAAATCTACTCCCAGCGCTGCGGCGCTGCGCTCATCGAAGACGCCGCTCACGCCCTTTTTTCCCGCGACCCCGCCGGCCGTCATCTTGGCGCGCGCGCGCCGCTGGGCGTGCTCAGTCCACGAAAGTCCCTGCCCCTTCCCAATGGAGGCGCGCTCATCGCCTCCGATCCCTCTCTCGCCGCGCGCCTTCCCCCGCAAATCGAACATCGCCCCGTCGCCGGACGACGGGCCTTGCTCAAGGCGGCGGCCCGCCCCATTTTCTCTTTGGCCGGAGCCAAGGCCAGCCGTCTTCTTCTGGGCGCCTGGCGCGCCCGGTCGGGCCGCGCGGATGCGGACGGCGAACGACGCCTGCCGACGGACGCCCCGTGTCCGCAGCTGGGACGCCCCCTGGTCTGCGTCGATCCCGAGGCGGAGTCCTCTCGGCGGCGCGCGCTGTGGACTTTGTGCCGCGCCGTCGCGGCCCAAGTCGATCTCGCGCCGGTGTTCGAGTTTCTTCCGGAAAACACCGTTCCCTACGCCTACGCCTTTCGCACGAAAAACTCCGAAGCGGCGGGCCGGGCTTTCGCCGCGGAGGGACTCGGCATTCTTCCCTGGCCGGATCTTCCCCGCGACATCATTTCCCAAGCGCCCGCTTATTACCGCGACGTGTTCCTCGCCCATTTCCTATGGTAGCTTCGGGCTTCCGAATTGTCCCAGAGGATGAAGCCCGTCATCATTGGGACGGCTGGCTCTCCGGCCTTCCCGGACGCGGCATCCGGCAGTCGCACGCCTGGGGCCGTCATAAAACAGGGGGCTGGACTCCTCTGTGGGCGGCTTATTTCGACGAGGAAACCCCCTCGGCGATGTCTCTGATCTTGACCCGCCGCGCCCCCCTGGGCGCGGCCACTTTGGCCTGGGCCAACGCCGGACCGGTTTTCAAAGACCTGCCCGCCCTGAGCTCCTTTTTAAGCGGTGTGACCGAATATTTCCAGGGTGTGCCTCGCTCGATTCTGCGCATCGCGCCCCGAGTCCCCGCCACTGCGGCTCTGGAAGCGACTCTCAAAGACGCGGGTTTTCGCCCCGCGCGCGCGCCCCTCGACTCGGGACGCACGATCATCGTTGATCTGCGCCGCGACGAGGACCAGCTGCGCGCCGCCCTCGACCGGAAATGGCGCAATCAATTGAAAAAAGCCGAGGCCGCCTCTCCGGTCTTCGAATTCGGCCGCGAGCGACCGCTTCTCGAGCGCCTCCTTCGCCTCCACGCGCACACGCGCATGCGCAAGAAATTAAAAGACGCCGTCGATCTCCCGTTCCTGGAAAAATCGGTCAAGGACTTCGGGCCCGCGTTGACTTTCGCCGTCGGCTCGGTCGACGGCGTCGACGGCTGCGCCCTGTCCTGGTGGAGCTTCGCGGGACGGGCCACGCTGTGGTTGTCGGCGACCGACGAACGCGGCATGACCCTGTGCCTGCCCAACGCGGCCTACTGGCGCGCGATGCTCCATCTGCGCGGGCAGGGAGCCGAGAGCTTCGATCTCTCGGGCATCGACGCGCGCCTCAACCCCGGCGTGACCCACTTCAAGCTGGGCACGGGAGGCGCCGAGCTGTCCACTCCGGGCGAGTGGGACTGGTCGCAATCGCCCTTGCCGCGCGCGGCGTTCAACGCCTTGCTCGGCGCGGTGCGCTCCAGGATGCCGCGGTGAAGGCGACCCACCGACTGTGGCGCGCCGTCGCCGCCTTTCGCTCACGATTCCCGCACCCCGCGGCCAAGCCTTCGGGACTACGCGTTCTCTGCTACCACTCGGTCGGCGGAGTCATCGCCCAAGATCGCTACGGCCTGTCGATAAACCCCGGCCAGTTCAAGGGGCATATGGAACTGCTTGCCGGCAGCCGGTTCGGCCGCTGCGTGTCCTTGGGCTCGGCACGCTTAGACGGAACTCCCGAGATCGCCGTGACCTTCGACGACGGCTTCGCCGACACGCTCACGATCGCCGCTCCGATCTTAAGCTCCTTGCGCATTCCATTCACAGTTTGCGCGACCGCCTCCTTCGTGAGAGAAGGACGCCCCCCCCATCTTTCCCTCGAGGTCCTGCGCGAACTCGCCAAAGTTCCGGGGGCCGAAATCGGAGCGCACGGATCCCGCCACCTGATGATGGCGCGCTGCTCGGATGAGGAACTCCGAGGCGACCTCGCGGACTCCAAAGACTTCCTCGAGAGAGCTTTGGGAGCGAAGGTCACGGTCATGACCTGGCCTCACGGCTCGTCCTCGAGACGAACCGCCGACTTCGCGCGGCAGGCGGGGTTCGCGCGCGCCGGCTGCTCGCTGTACGGAATCAACGAGCCCAGCCGCGACCGGCTGCTTCTTAAACGCACGGAAATCACCGGTTTCGACTCCATGGACGATTTCATAAATAAGTGCTCCGGCGGCTGGGATTGGTTCGCCCTCAGGCAGGGCGACCCGGCCAAGCGGGCATAATTCTATAATGAGCCCGATGGCCAAAACCCTTTCCGTTTTGATCCCCGTCTACAACGAGCAGGCGACCATCCTCGAGCTTCTGCGTCGAGTCGAGGCCGCGCCGCTGCCCGTGTCCAAGCAAATCGTCGTCGTCGACGACGGGTCGACCGACGGCACGCGCCAACTTCTGGCCTCTTTGGGCGCGCGCGCAACCGTGATCCTGCACGAGCGCAATCGCGGCAAAGCGGCGGCGCTGCGCACCGCGCTGGCGGCCGCGACGGGAGACCTCATCCTCATCCAGGACGCCGACCTGGAATACGACCCCTCCGATTACCCGGCCCTTCTGGGTCCCTTGCTGGACGGACGCGCCGATGTCGTCTACGGCTCGCGGTTTCTGGGCGGCCCCCACCGCGTCCTTTTCTTCTGGCACTACTTCGGCAATCTCGTATTTACCTTGCTGGCCAACGTGCTCTACGACATCAATCTCACCGACATGGGAACCTGCTACAAGGCCTTTTTGGCCGACAAGCTCAAAGCGATTCCCTTGAGCAGCGAGCGCTTCGGGATCGAAGCCGAACTCACCGCGAAAATCTGCAAGCGCCGCTTGAGAATCTACGAAGTGCCTATTTCCTATTCCGGCCGCACGTACCTCGAAGGCAAGAAAATCACCTGGAAAGACGGTTTTTCATACTTGTGGTGCCTTCTGCGCTACCGTTTTTCCGACTAAATCCCCGTCTGAGGCCATAGTCCTACCGCCTCCTGGGCCCAAAGCCCCTCGTCGACGAGGGGGGATCCGGCTACAGTCTCGATGAGGGTAAAGTCATGGCACAATCTCTAAAAACATTGACGCTTGCGGCCTTCGCGCTGATCGCGGAAATGGGCCTGCAGGCCGAAAAACTTCTCCTCGGCGACTAACCGGGAATCTTCAGTTTGAAATCATCAGCGATGAAAACGCGCGGATTTTTGTGTTCATCGCCGTTTGAGCCGCGAAGACGCGAAGCGATTGGCCCAAGCGACCGAAAGATCCCAGCCATTGCCGTCGCGAGCGGACGGCCCTAGATCAGGGCCGCGAGCGCCAGAGCCAGCGCCAAGCCCGCGTACACCCGATGATTCGACAGGCTCCACGCCGACAACGCGGACACAAGAAGCGCGAACCCGGCCGTGAGCGTCCAGCCCGCCACGCCAAGCGGCCCGGTGACCGCGGCCAAGGCCGCCGCGGAGGAAAAGACGACCACGATCGGCAGCGTATGCAGCGATGCCATCGCCCCATGGTGAGAGGCCGCGCCCACAAGCCCTATCGTGCCGATCATCGCCGCCGCCGCCGCCAGGGCAATGCCGGGCACCTGACCAAAAAGCATGGAGGCGACCAGATAGGTTTGCATGATCACCACCCCAGACTCGATAGGCGACCAGCGCAAAGCCCGCGCCAAATCGCCGGTCGTCAGGGCCGGCCGGACGACGGGCTCCACGACGACGGGAGCCCCGGACACGGCGATGAGCGCCAGCGACTGAAGAATCTGCGCTCTTTTCTTTTGGCGCGATTTAAAGACATCCAGGGCATCCGAAATCGAAACCAGGACCGTATTCCAAAGACCGGTGGGAGGCGTGGGCTCTATCAGTTCGGACACCGAGGCGCGCGCCAACGCCTTGACCTCGTTGTTTTGGGACGCCTGCGCCACCGTGACCATCGCGGTGACCGAATGCATCGGATCGTCGACGGCAAGGGCCGAGCCCGACGTCGTGATGTCGCGTCCAAGAGCCAAAACGATTTCTTTCTGGACAGCGGGAGATGGAACGGCCATGCCGATCGCGGTCAAGGAATCGACCACGTAGCGGCCGTGCTCGACTCCGAATGATCGGCCCAGATGGCGGCCCAGTGCCGCGGCCGCGGCCACGCGGGCTTGTTCGGAGGCCTTTCCATCCACGCCGATGGCGCGCAGGCGCCGAACAAGCAGGGCGGATTGGGACCTATTGGCGGAATCGAAATTCTTCGCCGCCTCCTCGACCTCAGCGAGCAAAGAATCGAATCGAGTCTCGAGGGCCTCGATCCGCGAGTTCGGCGTTTGCGGACCGCCATCAAGCGGCGTTTGGGACGCTTCAACGGCATAGGCACCGACCACAGGGGTCGCGACGACGCCCGGCTTCACATGAAGCGCGAACGCCTTGGCGGGCACCCCGGGGGCGACGACCACCGACTGAACCGGCAAGAGCCTGACCCCGGGAGTTCCCTGCGTCAAAACGGGAACGGCCAGGCCGGGAGCGCTAAGGACAGGAAGTAGTCGAGAGCCGATCGGCCTAAGCTCTCCGCCAGCCGCGCCGATAGGTGACGGCACCGGAGAAGCGGACTGAGGCGCGACCGCAGCCTTGACCGCGCCACCCCCGGCGTAAGCCAAACCGCCTGCTCCCGCGAACAGGACCGCGTAAAGAATGACGAAACGGGCGCGCTTATGGAACATGATTGTCGTCCTCTTCGGCCAGCGTAACGACCACCTCGCGGCTCTCGCCGCCCCGTTCGATGAGAAGTTTAAGGCTGTCTCCGGGGTCTTTTTCGGCTATGGCCGTCATAATCGCCCTGGTCGCGTCATAGGCCGGCTCGGGCAGGGTGACGCCGTCGACGCTCAGCACCCGGTCGCCGGCCCTCAAGCCGGCGGAATCGGCGGACGATTCGGCTGGAACGCTTTTGAGCCACGCTCCTGTTTCATGAACGGGCCCCCCTCGCCTTATGGGGGGAAGTTCCGAGCTCGGAATCCAATTGGCGGGCTCGAACTCCGCGCCAAGTCTAGCATTGACCAGTTTTTTCATCGAATCGTATTGGCGCAAAGCCTGCTTGACGTATTCAACGGGAATGGCCCAGCCGATCCCGGGCAATTGGGGACCGGCGAAATTGACTCCGATGACGCGGCCATCCATATCCACGAGGGGCCCCCCGGAATTCCCATGGTTGATGTCGGCGTCGATTTGAAGGTAGCGCCCGGGACCTATTTCATCGAGAAAACCATAACGGCTGAAAATGCCGGCCGTCACCGTTTCACGCAGGCCCACGGGACTGCCTATGGCGGCGACGAATTGTCCCTGACTCAATGTCTTGGACGAACCCAGAGGCATGGAGGGACGCGACGGGTCCTTGAAACTGATCAAGGCCAGGTCTTTCCTCGGATTCTTGGCGACGACGACCCCTTGTCGGTTGATATGATCGGAAAATTGAATAACGACCGTCTCTCCGATCTCCCGGCTATCGACGACGTGATTGTTCGTCACGAGAAGCCCTTCGCGTACAACCCAGCCGGTGCCAAGCGACGCCCCGACTATCGGGTGGTACTCCCGGCCCAGCGCCTTGGCCAGCAGGCTCGGTTTGTTCACGGTCACCCTCACCAGGATGGAGGCCACCGACGGCATTGCTTTTTTGATCATGGCAATTCGCTGCGCTTCCTGGGCTTTGAGCGCATCGACGCCGGCCCGCGCCTTCACGGTGAGATTTTGAATAGAGGTCCCGGCGTCAGCCTCGAAGCCGGCGCAAAACGACGAGGCCGCGAAAGAAACAAGAGAAACCGCGAGAATTCCAATCCGTATCATGAGCTCATTGTACCTTCGAAATCCTCACCCCTCCTGAGCCTTTCGTCCTAGACTCTCGGCGACATTAGACCCAACAGCTAAGGTATAATCCCCCGATGGCTCTGCGAGCCCCACGCCCCCATCGGGCGGACGCGGCCTTGCCCGCGACCACTGCGGCGGTAGGACTTCCCCCCTGGCTGCGGCATGCCCTGCGCACCTCCTGCCACCTGGCCTTCGACGCGGCCGCCGTGGCCGCGGCCTACCGCGGCGCTTTCTGGGTCAGATTTGAATGCGCTTCCTTCCTGTCTCGGTTCCCGCTCTCCGGAGACCCCGTCGTCTGGCTCGACTACCAGAATATCCTCTACGCGGCGATCCCGATATGGCTGATCCTGTTCTACTCCAACCGCCTCTATACCAGCTTTTGGGCCACCGCCGCGGACCGCCTCCTGCACATCGTCAAGTCGTGCGCCCTGGGCGCCGGGACGACCTTGATCGCGGCGTTTTTGTACGAACGCCTCGCCTACTCTCGATTGATGCTGGCGGGCGTGTTTCCCATCTCCATACTCCTCGTCAGCGCCAGCCAGGCCCTAGTCCTATGGATCGATCGGCGCCTTGCCAGGCTCGAGAAGGCAAAACCGGTCCTCCTCATCGGGGGCGGAGCGGTCGCCCGTCTGCTTCATGAGCGCATCCATGACCGCCATCCCGGGGCCCGCGTCGTCGAGCGTCTGGAGCTGCCGTCCCTTGAGGAACTCGAAGAGCTGCTCTCTGGCGACGACTGGTATGAGCTGATTCTTCTGCGCACGAGCGACAGACATGAACGAGTGCTGGCCGCGGCCGAGGCCTGCGACGCCCGGGGCGTGGGCTTTAAAATGATCCCCGACCTGCTTGAAATCCGCATGGGGGAGGTGCAGATGGATCACCACCTCGGCCTGCCGGCCTACCGCATCAAGCATTCCTCGCTGACCCGGGCGAACTTCCTCTCCAAGCGCGTTTTTGACGTCGCCTTTTCCCTCTTTTTGCTTACCGCCACGGCCCCCCTGTGGCTGGTCGTCTGCCTCCTGATCAAGCTCGACTCCGCGGGCCCCATCCTGTTCAAGCAGAAACGCTACGGCTACAGGCGCGGGGTCTTTCACGCCTTCAAATTCCGCACCATGGTCGCCGACGCCGAGAAGAACATCGAGTCGGTCAAGGCCCTCAACGACCAGAAAGGCGCGTTTTTCAAGTCCAAAAGCGACCCGCGCGTGACCCGTGTGGGCCGCTGGCTGCGCCGTTTCTCTTTTGACGAGTTTCCGCAGTTCCTCAACGTGCTCATCGGCGACATGAGCGTCGTCGGGCCGCGTCCCTTGGCCTTGACGACGGGAGAAGTCGAGGCCCTGGAACGCGAGTTCGGCGCCACCGCGAACAAACGCATGAATATCCTGCCCGGCATCACCGGCCTGTGGCAGATTTCGGGACGCTCGGACGTCTCCAGCGAGCAACGATTCGCCCTCGACCTGTTCTACATCGAGCACTGGTCTTTGGGCCTCGATTTGGAAATCATCGTTAAAACGCCGGCCGTGATGCTCTTCGGCCAGGGGGCCTATTGACCGCCACAGCCATCGAGATCCCTCTCCTCACTTTGAAGGGCCAAAACGCCGAGATCGGTCCGGACGTCAAGGCGGCCGTCATGAGAGTGCTGGACTCCGGCGTCTTCATCCTGGGCGCGGAAAACAAGGCCTTCGACTCCGAATTCGCCGAGGCGATCGGGGCCAAGCACAGCCTTGGGGTCGACTCCGGAACCTCGGCCCTGGAGCTCGCCTTGGAGGCCGTCGGCGTGGGCCCCGGCGACGAAGTGATCGTGCCCTCCTTCACTTTCATCGCCACCGCCACGGCCGTCTCCGTTTTGGGCGCAACGCCGGTCTTGGCCGACGTCGACCCTGCGACGTTGACGCTCAGTCCCCGTTCGGTGGAGCGGTCCCTGACCGCTCGCACGAAGGCCGTCGTCGCCGTCCATCTCTTCGGCCAGGCCGCCGACATGGACCCGCTTCTGTCCATCGCCAAGTCGAAACGCCTCGCCCTCATCGAGGATTGCGCCCAATCGCATCTGGCGACCTACAAGGGACGCACCACGGGCGCCTTCGGCGCGCTGGCCGCCTTCAGTTTTTATCCCTCCAAGAATTTGGGAGCGGCGGGTGACGCCGGCGCCGTGACGACCAACGACGACTCCCTGCGCGCCCGCGTCGCCGAACTGCGCAACTGCGGCCGCTCCTGCGACGGGGGCTATCATCACGTTCGCATCGGACACAACTGCCGTTTGGATGAAATTCAGGCCGCGATTCTGCGGGTCAAACTTCTCCGTCTGGCCGGTTGGACGGCCGCGCGGCGGCGCATCGCGGCGATCTACGATGAAGGCCTCAGGGACCTGCCGCTCCAGCGTCCTCCCATCGGAAACGAGGACAGCGCTCCCGTCTTTCACCTGTACACCCTGCGCTGCGATCGCCGAGACGCTTTGGCCGAGCATCTGCGCGGCCAGGGTGTGGGCACGGGCGTCTATTACCCCACCCCCGTGCACATGCAGCCGGCGTACGCGGATCTCGGTTATAAATCGGGAGCCTTCCCCGTGTCCGAGCGCGCCGCGCGCGAGGTCTTATCGCTGCCGATGTACGCCGAACTCTCGGCCACCGACGCGGGCCGGGTCGTAGACGCCGTGCGCCGTTTTTTCAGGTAGCGATTTGGCCCGCATCCTCTTCGTCAGCACGTCGACGACCATCGGAGGGGCGGAAAAAACGCTCCATGCCTTGGCCACGACGCTTGACCCCGCGGCCCACTCCGTCGCCGGGGTCATCAGCCTTAAACCCGAAGGAGACTACGCGCGACGCCTGCGCGACCAAGGCGTGAGCGTCCGCTCACTTGGCCTGACGCGAACGCCGCGCCCCTCGGACATCGCCCGCCTCAGCGAGATCATCACCCGGGAGAGGCCCGACATAGTCCATGCGTTCATGTATCAGGCGGTCCAGCTCTGCCGCCTGGCCAAGACGCGGACACCCGTCCCTTTCAAGCTCATCAGCTCCCCTCGGGTGACCTACCGCACGCGCTCGATCTGGACGCTGCTCATCGACCGAGCACTCAAAAGCCGGGACGATTTGCTCATCTCCGAATGCGGCGCAAGCCGCGATTTCCTGGTTCACCGACTTGGATACCCGGAAGAAAAAACTCTCGTCATCCGCAACGGCGTAGATACGACGCTGTGGCGGGCCGACGAAGACGCGCGCCGTCGGCGCAGACGAGAATTAAGTCTGCGCGACGATGAGATACTCGTGGGCGCGGCCGGACGCCTCGATCGGCAAAAGGGATTTGCCACACTCATCTCCGCTATGGACCGAATCAGAACGGCGCCTGTCCGATGTTTGATTCTCGGCGACGGTCCCGAGCGAGCCCGTCTCGAATCATTGGTCAGGCAATTCGGCCTGCAGGCGTCGGTCACTTTGGCGGGCGAACAGGGCGAGAGCGCCTCCTGGCTGTCGGCCTTCGATATTTTTTGCCTTCCCTCCTTGTGGGAAGGGCTGCCGAATTCCGTCCTCGAGGCGATGGCGATCGGCCTACCCGTGACGGCTTGCGCCGTAGACGGAGTGCCCGAGGCCGTCGAAGACGGCAAGACGGGACTTCTTGTCCCGGCCGAAAACCCCGAGGCCCTCTCCCAAGCCCTGAGGTCTTTGGCCTCCGATCCCCTCCGTCGGGCCGCTTTCGGCGCCGCCGCCCTCAAAACGGTCCAGGAACGCTTCGGTCTGCGGCGCATGATCGAGGAGTATCGAAACGCCTACACCGCCGTCCTGGGACGATAAGCGGAGGCGTCCCATCCATAGAGATGTTCGGCGGCGCTTGGTCCCACCCTCGGGACCGGAATGATTACCGGCCTTCGATGCCTGTCTTCACGACCCTGATCACCCGTCCCCGAGCGAGCGCCGACTGGAGATTGCCGCGCACGACTTCAAGCTGAAGAAGTCCCGACCTCAGCTTGGCGTCCGCCTCCGCTTCCTCTCGCTCGGCCGCCGCAATCGAACGTTCATCCGCGGGAAGCACTCTCGCTTTCATTTCAATGAGGGTTCGATACATCAGCGCCAAATCGGCATATTGAGCCGCAAGGTCGCGCTGCAGCGAGGCAGGTAAACCCTCGTTCGGGACGCCGGCCATCTTTCTTTCGGACGGCGTCGAAGCCGGAAGTCTTTCGCCTCGAGCGATTTCCCCGCGCAGCGCCTTTTCGGCGTCCACGAATAGTGCATCGCATTTTTTGATCTCTATGAGCAGGTGTTTGTGCGCCACGAGCTGCGCTCTTTGATCCGGCACCGGAGCCATTTCCAGGAAATTCAACAGGCTGTGGATATTTTTTCGCCCGCGACCGATATTAGCGATTAAATCCCCCACCGAGTATCCTTCGGGACCTCGGTCGAGATAGCCGCCGAGTTCCGGCAGCGAGGCCGCCGCACCGCCGTTAACTTGCGACCGCGCCGCGGACGCCGCGAACAGCAGCACCATCAGGATGGAGAATTTCATGTGTTCTCTCGACGATATCCACAGTATAGCCCCGGCAATTGACTTGTCAAGTCCTTCGTTTTTTCCGCGTATTGACGCCGTCACATCGGTCCGCTATACTCCCCATCGTCTCGCGCGTATATAAGGAACGCCGACCTTCCGCGCGCGGGTGCGCGCTTATTTTAGGCGGATTGTCTCCCGGTATTTATCTTGCTTTCGACACGACACAGGCGTTTTATCGGCGTGGTCTGGCTCGCGGCCGCCGCGGGTCTGGCCTGGCTGCCGGCGCGCGCCCAGTTCGACACCCCTTACGATCCTGATTTCGCGCCCCCTCCGGCCGCCGCGCCGACGAAAGCTCCGGCCCCGGCACAGGCAGAACCCTCCCCGACCATCACTTCCGAGCAGGAATCCACTCCCACGGGAATTCCCACGCCTCGAAAGGAGACGAAGTTCAAGCTTTGGGATCGGACGGACGGCGACGGCTTCATGACTCCCTCCGCGCCCGAACAGGAAGCTCCCAAACCGCCCCGGGATCCCGGCGAGGTCAGAGCCGGCATGACGCCGATTCAGTACGACCCCGATCGCTACGAGCGCGTGCGCGAACAGATCGATCGCGGGGAGGAGCCCGGGCGGGAGCCCGCGCCCGGGACGGACTCTCTTGGCCTCTCCGGAGAGGATCTCGTCTTGTCCACGGCCGCGCCCAAGCCGCCCCCTCCCGAGGTCGAGCTCCCGACTTACGGAACCAGCCTCTCGGTCACCGGCCGCAAGTTAATCGGGTTCTCGTTTTCTGAAAAACGCTTCATCGGCCCGCAAACGACCACCGGACGCCCCCAGACGACGAATCTCATTGAGATCAATCAGCAGCTGCAGCTGCGCATGCAAGGCAAGGTCGGTCCGAAAATCACCGTAAACGTCGACTACGACGACACGAAGCCCAATCAGCAGGACATCTCCGTCGTTTATCAAGGCGACCCCAACGAGATCGTCCAGAACGTCTCGTTCGGGGATATCGACCTCTCGCTGCCGTCGACCGAGTTCGTGTCCTACAACAAGCAGCTTTTCGGCATCCGAGCCGACGTCAAGTACAAAGGCTTTCGTGCCTCCTTCATCGGCTCGCGCACGAAGGGAACGACCAAGACCAAGCAGTTCACCGGAAACAGCCAGTTCGTGGCGGCCGACCTGCTCGACACCTCTTATATGCGGCGCCAATACTACGACGTGACCTTCGGCGTCGCGGCCCGCCTGCCGATCAAGTCCGGATCCGAAAGGCTTATCCTCGCCAAGCAGGAAATCGGCGTCGTCAACGTCAACGAACAGACCCTGACGGTCGACGAAATCGTCTGCCGCGACGTCAACTGCGTGGGCAGCTCGTCGTTTACCGGAAAATTCCTAACCCTGATCGCCGGCCAAGACTACACCATCGACTACGCCAAGGGCATCGTTCAATTCCGCAACCAGCTCCAGCCGCAGTACGTCGTCGGAGTGGACTACGAGGACGCCTCCGGCAACCGCTTCGCCTTCCAGACCTCGACGACGACCCTCACCGCCAACCCGGCGCGCGCCGACCGCTTCAAGTTGATCAAAACGAGCGGCGATCTTCCGGTCGCCTGCTCCTCATGCACTTACGATGAGGCGGGCTTCAACCGCGAACTCAAGACCTTTTATTCCATCGGGCAGAATCAAATCGTGCGCGACAACGGACGCGGCAGCTTCATTCTGCGAGTCATCGACCCCAACACCCGCGGCGAGGTCGGCTCGAGCCTGCTCCCCTCGCAAAAATATCCCGACACGATACAGGTCGACTTCGAAAACGGCATCTTCCATCTCCTTCAGCCTTTTTCGATTTCCAACTCCTCTCCGACGGAGCTCGATCCCGACATCTACGCGCAGACCCCCATCACCAAGCGGCTTTTCCGCATCGAATACAACTTCCGCTTCAAGACATTCTTCTTGGAACCCAACCTCGTCGTGCAATCGGAAATCGTCATGCTCGACGGCCAGAAGCTGACGCGCAACGTCGATTACTTCATCGATTACGAGGCGGGGTTCGTCACGTTCTTCAATCCCGATCGGATCACCCCCAACTCCACGATCGACATGAGCTTCGAAGTCGCGCCGTTCGCCAACATCAACGACGACACCTTGCTGGGAATGCGCGTCTCCCACGAGTGGGCCGAGAAATATTCCCTTGGAACGACCGTGCTCTATCAAGCCGGTTCCAAGTCCCCCACGGTCCCTCAGATCACGGAGTTGGCCAAGAGCCTGCTCGTCTATGAATTCGACGCCCAGGTCAAACGGATCAAGATCGGAAGTCGCCTGATCATGACCTTGGCCGGCGAGTTCGCCCAAAGCCGGCAAAATCTCAGCCTGAACCCCTACGCGCTGATCGACAACATGGAGGGAATCAAGCAGGAGGAGCAGGCGCCGACGCTGGCGTCCCAGTGGCAGATCGCCTCCAATCCCTCCGCCGTCCCCCCCGATCCCAGCAAACTCACCTGGGTCTCCGAGGACTTCGAAATCCTCCGGATCAACCCTCGCGCCCAGGCCAATTCCCAGGAAACTCAAAAGGTTTTGAGCGTCAGCTATGATTTCAGCGGCGCCGGGGCCCCGCAAGAGGTTTCGATCGTGTACCCGTTCTCGATTAGCGGAATCGACTTGTCGCAAAAAACGATCCTCGAGGTCGTCATACTGGGTGACGGCAGCTCCAATGAGGTCAATTTCCGCCTGGGCGGAATCGACGAGAACGCCGACGGCTCCGGGATTTTGCGCACCGAGGACGCCAACCTCGACGGAATCCTGCAGCCGGCCGAAGACGTCGGCTTTCTCTACTCGGCCGCGGGCAAGCCGACCGCGCGCTACGGCTCCGGCAACGGTCTCATCGACAGCGACGATCTCAATAAAAACGGCCGTTTGGACCCCGACGACCTCAACGGCGGCGATTTCGGCTACCAATCCGGCACCGTGCTTCACGACGTCACCGACGGTCTCGACCATACCAATATCAACTTCACCGGCCCGACTTGGCACACATTTCAGATCCCGCTCAACATCTCCACGGCGACGATCACCCGTTGGACCAACATCAAGAACATACGCGTGTCCATCCGTAAAACGGCGCTTGGAGCGGCCAGCGGGAACCTGAAGTTCGCGCGCATCGCCGCCGTCGGAAACACCTGGCAGCGGGGCCAATCCGGCGACCCTGCCGCCTTCGGCGTGGGGGGCTCGGTCGCCGGCGAGACCCTAACGGTCACGCCCGTCAACAGCGTCGACAACCCGACCTACACTCCTATTTTCAACATCGGAGGCGACGCGACCGACGTGTTCAACGATCTCTACGGAAGCCTCGGCAACCTTCAGAAGCAAGCCAATACGAAAAACCTCTCGGAACAGGCTCTCCAGCTCGAATACGCCAATCTCGCCTCGGGAACGACCGTCTACACCAAACGCGTCTTTTCGCGGCCCATCGACATCAGCCAACACAAGTACTTCAACTTCCTCGTCTATGGAAACGCCTCCGGAGCCCCGGACACGTCCGGCAACCATGTCTTTTTCCTGCGCGCGGGCTCCGTGCGGGATTATTTCGAGGTTCAGGTCCCGATCACCTTCACGGGTTGGCGGAAAATTCGCGTCGAGCAGACCGACCGCAACGGAGACTCCGTGATGGACGGCTGGAAGTCGGACGCCGCCGGAAGCGTCATCATCTCCACCGGCAATTCCAACCTCCAGCAAGTCGGCGAGCTCGTCGCGGGCGTCCTGTCGGCGACAAGCCTCAACCAGAACGGGGCGCTGTATCTCAACGAAATCCACTTGGCCGAACCCATCACCCGAGTGGGAACGGCCCAAAAATTCCAGGCCGACTTCGAGGCGACCGGCTGGGGAACCTTCGGCTTCAAGCATCGCTCCATCGACCGGAATTTCCAAACTCCGACCTCGGTCGTCTCCAACCAGGACAATCGCGAGGACTCGAGCTACCTCAACTTGACGCGCCTAGCCTGGTTTCCGATGACTTTCAGCCTCAACCGCCACGTGACCGACACCCCCAGCACGGTGCAGACCGGGAATCTCTCCAACCTGGTCAACCTCCTCCAGCAGGGCCGCGTCACGACCTGGGCGGGTTCGGCCCAAGGCAACATCGCCTACGGCGCCTACCCGCGCCTCAACCTCTCGCACACCCGCAACCGCATCGAGTACGACCTTCTCACGCGCTTGGACGACCGCCAAACCTTCAGCGGCACCCTGCAATACGGCGTGCCGTCCCAAAGCCGGTTCCTGCCCAGGACGGTGGACGCGAGCGCCGGACACACCCGCTTCGACGTCAGCTTTGAAAGTCCCCAATTCAAGACTTTGCCGGGCAATTTCGACACGGCCGAGCGCCAGAATTCATACGGCCTTCGCTTGACCTTCACTCCCTGGATGGGATCCTCATTCAATCCCACCTGGTCGATGACCAAGGTCACCGAAAGTCGCGTCGACTCCACCGGAGGAACCCCGGTCAGCAGCCGCTATTCAAAATCGTTCTCGCAATCGCTCGGCGTCTCTTCCAACTACCGCCTTTTGAGCTGGCTGAACCCCCAGGTCAACTACCAGATCGATACGATTGAAAACAACATCCTCTCGGTCTCCACGTTCAACGTGGGAACCTCGACCTATGTCTTCCAGCCCGGAGACATCAAGACCGTCAACCGCTCGGCCAACGCCTCGATCAGCCTTCCCATCACCATCAGCGAAATTTTCCCCCGCACCAAACTGTTCCGGTCCATGAACGTCATCACCGGCTACCAACTCCAGGATGGAGACGTCTGGAACCAGGTGGAAAACGGCTTCTCCACCCAAAGAGCGCTGTGGGTGCGCACGCCCCTCAGACCCGCCAACCCGGTCGCCCAGCGCGTCAATCTCACGCTGCGCGACACCTGGAACTCGACGCAGCGCTGGTCGCCGCTTGACGGATTCGACCTCCAAGGGCGTAAAGCCGCCTTGCGTTCCTTGTCGATCTCCAACAACTATGTGCTCAGCGTTCAGCGCAGCGAAGTCACCGGAACCCCCTCGAAAACGGTCCAAAAAACCCTTCCCGACGCCGTCGCCAGCATCTCCCAACTCGAGCAGCTCTGGCATACCGAGCGCTGGATGGCGAACACGCAAATGAACGTCCGATACGCCCGGCGGACCACCGAAAACGTCGGTTCGACCCTCAATCTGGAAGACAGCCTGGGCACGGACTTGCGCACCATTGTCATCAAACGCTACGACACCCTGATGAGCTACAACATGCGCGTCTCCAAGAACAAGGATTTGCGCGTCGACGCCAACACCCAGTCGACGCGCCATATCGACTCGACTCTCCAAGTCACCTTCGACATCCGCAAATTCCGCTTCACTCCCAAAATCGACTACACCTCGGACGTTTCCGAACTCGGCACCGGAGTCAAGACGCAGGATGTCGAGGTCATCACGCCCAGCGTGCTGGTGCGCGCCGACCTCGCCCTGCCCTCGGGCCTGCGCCTGCCGGGCTCGGCCAAGCCTCTTCTGTTCACCAACCGAATCATTTGGACGACCACCGCCTCCCTCGCCCAGCGACGATCTCCGATCACACTGGCCGACAACTCCAAGCTGTTCTCTCTCAACACCAGCGGAGACTACGAGATCGCCAAGAATCTGCGCATGACGCTCAACGGCTCCGCCCAGCGCCTGTGGCACCGATTCCTGAAAGAAGAGGACTTCCTTTCCTATAATTTCGGCACGACCCTGACTTTCCAGTTTTAACCCATGCACGGAAACGAGGCGAAAGAACCTCACCGAAATCATGAACACCGCCAACCTTCTGATTCTGCTCTCCTCGATGTCGGCCCTCGGCCCGACGGGCCTGCCCGCGGACTGGGACCCCCTCACCTTTCCCAAGATCAAAAACCACACGAGCTACGAGTGGTCTGCGTCCTTGGGCGCCGTGCACGCGATCGCCGACAAGTCCGCCTCCGGGCTGGCCTTCCGCCTGGATCGGCCCGTCTCCGACTCCCCGATTCTGCGCTGGCGCTGGAAAATCTCCAACATCGCGGCCAAGGGAAACGAGCATAAGAAAAGCGGCGACGACTACGCCGCCCGCGTCTTCGTCACGTTCCTCAACAACCCCGCCAAAGCCGGACTGCTCTCTCGCATGAAGTCCCGCGTCCTGAAATTATTTCAGCGCGGCTATCCCCCGGACGCGGCTATCAACTATATTTGGGCCAACACTCTGCCTCAGGGCGAATCCGTCCCCAATCCCTACACCAACAAAGTCATGATGGTCTGCGTTCGTTCCGGAAACGCCGGCGCGGGCGAGTGGCGTTCTGAGGAACGCAATATCCTCGAGGACTATCGCCGCCTATTCGGGAAGGAACCGCCGCCTTACTACGGGGTCGCGATCATGACGGACTCCGACGACACCCAAGACCAGCTCGAGGCATGGTACTCCGACATCTCTCTTTCCGACCAATAGAGGAGAGGCTCTCTACGGAATAATCGCTTCGAGCCACTCCCACGCGGAGGGGTTGTCGAGGCGGACTCCGATGGCCCAATCCGTTTTGTCCGGGTTCACCGCCGAGGCTCCCGTGATGGCGATGAGCCCCCCGTCCTCCTCGTCAAAAATGCCTCCGCCTGAGGTCCCTTCGCATATCGAAGCGGGGATATTCGCGAGGTTGTCGGATAAGGATTCGATTGTTGAAGGCGCGATGCGCTCCTGTCCCGACCGGCAGTCGAAATCCCTGAGCAGCGCGATCTTGCGTCCTTCTCTCAGCGGCGAAGCCGAGAAGAGGGCCGTTGGAATGCCGGGAGTGTCGATGTCGATCTCGATGAGCCCAAGATCCAGGATTTCCTTGTACACCTCTTCAAATAACGCCCCGCGGAAGAATTCAGCCATCTCCAACCTTTCGGCGTTTTGCGCATAACTCGGATGCAGGCGGGGAGGGCGGGCCAGAGCGACCTTCACGCGAAGACCCTTGGAGGAAGACATCAACTCCAGCTTGGGGTCGGCCCCCGCGTTGAGGATATCGCGGGCGCAATGCCCCGCGGTCAGGAATATTCGTCGCGAAACCTTGACGGCCTGGCAGAAGGGATCTCCGCCCATGGACAGCACCATATTCCCCCTGAAGGAGGACTCTTGGACCTGGGCGATGCCAAACGCAGGAAAAAGGGCCAGCGCCGCCGAAACCAGCATGTGAGATCTCATCGACTTGATTATGAGCGGCCACGAGGAAAAACACCTGGGCCAAAAGGGAAATCCGCCCTAGGCCTTAGCCCGCTCGGCCTGGCGTCAGGACCCGCTGGCCTACTCGGATTTGACGGCGTTGTCGACGGCCTGCTGGGTCTCTTGCACGGCCGAATTCGCCTTCCCGGCCGCTTCCTGGGCCCGGCCCACATCATTGCGCAAGGTCTCGGCGTACTGCGCGGGCGCCGTGTTGCCGGAACGCATATCCTGCGCGGTTTTCTTGAGATCTTCCACCGAGGTTTTCTTGCCGCAAGAAGCGGCCGTCAGAATGACGATCCCAATTAAAGCCGTTCTGGCGGTTCGACCGATCGGAGCGACACGGTTCACAGGTTGAACTGTTGTACCAAAAATACGGACGCCATTGCCCCGGGCTTGTGAGTGCGGTTCCTTGCGGCAAACGTGGCAAGCCTCGGCAGTGGTGTGTTTTCTAGCGGCCCAACGCCTTGACGACGATCATCTGGATGTCCGCGACGTTGCAGGCTCCGTCCTTGTTGACATCCCCCGTGGCACACGCGCTCAGTCCCCGCGCCTGATTGATCGCCAGCTGTACGTCCGAGGCGTCGGTGACCCCGTCGCCGTTGAGATCAGTGGAAGCCCCAACGGCCCCGGCTTACTTGGATCAAAGTCATGGGGCCTCCACCTTCGAGTCGCCCGTCAT
>ERZ1292630.801-Hain-H41-02um-R3-801-length-31929-cov-7_pt1 | contig 31929 bp, 33 predicted proteins | sample MGYA00564408_ERZ1292630 | MGnify/ENA primary metagenome ERZ1292630 (study PRJEB36523, sample SAMEA6512641) | groundwater metagenome | collected 2019-01-08 | study: AquaDiva: Metagenomics assemblies of 32 groundwater samples
ACGACGCGCCGCACGGGCACATGGAAATCGAGTTGAAGAACGTGCGCGTGCCGGCATCGAACATCCTGTTGGGCGAAGGCCGCGGCTTCGAGATCGCGCAAGGGCGCCTGGGGCCGGGCCGCATCCACCATTGCATGCGCCAGATCGGCGTGGCCGAACGCGCGCTCGAACTCATGTGCAAGCGTTCCTTGTCGCGGGTTGCATTCGGCCGGACCATCGCCGAGCAGGGCGTGACGCGCGAGCGCATCGCCCAGGCGCGCATCATGATCGACTCGACGCGCTGGCTGGTGCTCAATGCCGCCTACATGATGGATACCGTGGGCAACAAGGTGGCCAAGGCCGAGATCGCCATGATCAAGGTGCTCGCGCCCAACATGACCCTGCAGGTGATCGACTGGGCGATGCAGGCGCACGGCGGCGCCGGCGTTTCCGATGATTTCCCGCTGGCGATGATGTACGCGCATTCGCGCACGCTGCGTTTTGCCGACGGCCCGGACGAGGTGCACCGCAACGCCATCGCCAAGCTGGAACTGGCGAAGCACATGAGCGTGCCCAAGTCGGCCAGGACGGCCTGAACACAACCTATTAGGGAGAGCGAGCGATGTTGAAGCTGGGCGGATTTGCAGTCAGCAATTACTACAACAAGGTCAAGGTGGTGCTGCTGGAAAAGGGCATCCCGTTCGAGGAGGCGTTCTGCATGACCTCGCAGGACGAAGCCTACCTGCAGCGCTCGCCCATGGGCAAGGTGCCCTACCTCGACATCGGCGGCCAGTTTCTGTGCGAGTCGCAGGCGATATGCGAATACCTCGAAGACCGGTATCCGGATAAGCCGCTCTACCCGAAAGACGCGCTAGCGCGCGCGCGCGTGCGCGAACTCATCACGGTCATGGAACTGCACATGGAGCTGGTGGCGCGCCGCCTGTATACGCAGGCCTTCTTCGGCGGCACGGTCTCGGACGAGATCAAGAAGCATGTGGAGAAGGACCTGGCCAAGGGCGTGCGCGCGTTCAAGCAGCTGGCCAGATTCACGCCCTTCATCGCCGGCGCCGACCTGACCTACGCCGACTGCGCCGCGGGCGTGCATCTGCCGCTGGTATCGCTCTCGACCAAAATCGTCTACGGCCGCGACGTGCTCGACGATTGCGCCCCGGTAAGGCCGTACCTGAAGATGATCAACGAGCGCCCGGCGTTCAGGAAGATGAACGACGACCGCAAGGTTGCCACCGAGGCCATGGCGGCGGCGCGGGCGAAGAAGGGGTAGAGGCGGACGCGAAGCGGCTGGCTGTCAATTCTCAGGGCCCGGGTTCGAGCCCTGGCGTTCAGTGCCAGGGTGCGAATGCCGCAGGCGGCCAAGGTCCCCATCGATTCCGGCCGGCGCGCGCTGGCGTAGACCCGGTGGCCGCGCTCGTGGAATTCCTCGGCCAGGGCGGCGCCGATACCGCTGGAACAACCGGTGATCAATATGACGGACTGCGGGGCCATGGTGATTTCTCCGGGAGATTTGACGCGCCCGTGCCAGCGAGGGCGGGCGTTTGTTATTTTGCCCCGCATCCCCTATGATTCAGACCGACAAGGAACAAACTCAATCAGGCTTACATTCCCATGCTCGCCCATCAATCGATCCTCGATGCCGCGCGCCGCGTCGCGGCTGCCGCAAGCAGCCCGCCGCGGGTCATGGTAATTGGCTCCTACGCGCGCGGCGATGCGGATGAAGGCTCGGATCTGGATTTGCTCGTGATCGAGCGCGAGGTCGCGGACAAGGCAGCCGAGTACTTGAAACTGCATCGCGCCGTCGGTTCGATCGGCGTGGGCGTGGATGTGCTGGTGTTCTCGCAGGAGGAGTTCGAGCGCCGCAGCCAAGTGCCGGGAACGCTGCCTTACTGGGCGAATAAGGAAGGCAAGCTGGTGTATGACGCCGCCGCGTGAAGAAGCGCAACGTTTGTTGCGGCTCGCGCGGCGCGATCGCGAGACCTTCGATCTTCTGCTGCCGCTGCCCCAGGCAAGTCTCGCCGCCCTCGGTTTCCTCGCGCAGCAATCGGTCGAAAAGGCATTGAAGGCGGTGGCTGTATCGCGCGGCGTCGAGGTTCGGCGAACGCACGATCTCGCGGCCTTGGGCGAAGCCATTCTCGCCGACGGCAGAACTTTGCCGGTGACCGTCGACGACTTGCGCAGCCTGAATCCTTACGCCGTCGAGTTTCGCTACGACGACGAAATTGTCCCGACGACAACGCGCACGGAACTCGATACCCTGCTGTCTGCAATACTTCATTGGGCGCAGCAATGCGTAGCGGGATAGCTCGCCGATTGCAAGCGGCCTAAAGCACCCACCCGCCCATGGGTGTTGGTCGGATTGCGCTCCTGCAGGATGTCTTCCACATGACGCTGAAGCGAGGGCGGGCCGCGAAAGCACGCGAATCCCGCCGCGTTCGCGCGGTCAGATCACTGCGACTTCGATGGGTGTGATTGCGCGGGCACGGCGAGCCATCTTCGCGTCGAAGGTGCCGAATCGCTGCGCGTTGCCGATGCTGCTCGCGAGATGCAGTGCGTCGGCGAAGTCCATCCCTGCCCGATACCAGTCGAGGGCCGCGGTAACGCGAACGCTGTCCTCTGAGGTGACCTGGGCCATGCCGAGCAATGCGGCGAGGCCCCGCAGGATGGCTGCACGGTCGAGCCGGTAGCTAAAGCGCAGCACCCACTCGGTTTCCAGAAGCACGCTCTTGGCGATGTAGATCTCGTTCGCGGCAAAGGCGGCTGCAGCGCGTTTCGTCTGGGCGGGTTCGTCGTTGGTGAGGAGCCTCACCACCAGGTTAGTATCGACCGCGAGCATTTCTTTCCTTGACGCCGCGGGCGATGGCTTTTTCCATGTCGGCAAGGGATTTCGCCTTGCCGGCATAGCCGGTGGATCCGATTACGTCCTGCAAGGTGGTGGGTTTGAAGGATTTCAATGGCCGGAGCAGGACACCGTCCCCGGCCGCCTCCACCGCGAACTCGGTCCCCGGGGGCCAGTTGCGGGCGTCCCGGACTGATCTGGGCAGAATTACTTGCCCCTTCGACGACAGTTTCGTGGTTTCCATGGCGAACCTCGATACTAACGGTAAGACGAAAGTAAGACAATCATAGGCGGAGCGGATGCGAAAGGCAATCTTTTCCGGCAGCGCTGTCGTGCATCGAGTTTGGGGGCGCAAATGGCCTAAGCTTTATCCCGCCGGCCGCGCTGGACCTGAATATGATGGCTACCCGCCCATCGGGTTCGTCGGATTGCGGTCCTGCAGAATGTCTTCCATGCGCCACTGGATGGAGGGCTTGATTTTCGGATGGGTGAGGATGTAGAAGCGCTCGTCGCGCACCGCCTCATACACCTTCTGCGCCACGTCAGCGGCGCTGAGTTTCCCGGATTGCACCGCCTTTTTCAGGCTGGCATCGAGCGCCAGGTCGGCGGCGCTTTTTTGGCGGGTTTCCTTCAGAGCGGCAGGACGGTTGCGCCCGGAATCCGCGATTCCCGTGGGCACGTAGGCCGGGCACAGCACCGAGCACTTGAGCTTGTCCGTCTTCTGCGCCAGGTCGTGGTGCAGGCATTCGCTGAGGGTCACCACCGCATGTTTGGATACGCAGTAGATGCCCATGCCGGGCGGTGAGATCAGGCCCGCGACCGAGGCGGTGTTGATGATATGGCCTTCGCTTCCCTGCTTCAGCATGATCGGCGTGAACACGCGCACCCCGTGGATCACGCCCCAGACGTTGACCCCCAGCACCCACTCCCAGTCGGCGACGGTGTTGTCCCAGACGCTGCCGCCTTCGGCCACGCCGGCATTATTGGCGAGCAGGTGCACCGCGCCGAAGGCCGCGAGGGTCTGTTGCGCCAGCGCCTCGACGTCGGCCGCTTTGGAGACATCGGTGCGCACGCCGATGACCTTTGCGCCGGCCGCTTTCATTTCAGCCTCGGCTTTGGCAAGCGCATCGGGCTCGACGTCGGCAAGCACGATGCTCATGCCCTCGCGCGCGAAGCGCTCGGCCATGGCGCGCCCGAGGCCGCTCGCGCCGCCGGTGATGACCGCAACCTTGCTTTGAAAGTCTTTCATGGGATGAACGCTCCGGCGTCAATTGCAAAGCAGCATCATACTGAATTGCCGCGCGCGCCGGCAGGCCGCTCGCCCGCGCCCTCTCGACGCGCACGCGGGAGGGACGCTATTTTTTCGCCGGCAGGGGCAGTACCGTGCGCGGCCGGCGGTTCTTGTCGGTCGCGACGTAGGTGAGCGTTGCCTCGGTCACCTTGACGATCTCGATCTCCTCGGGATTGCGCTGCGCGTACACCTCGACATTGACGGTGATCGAAGTATTGCCCACGCGCACAATCTCGGCGTAGAAGGAGACGAGGTCGCCGATTTGCACCGGCTGCTTGAACTGGAACGAATTCACCGCCACCGTGGCCACGCGGCCGCGCGCGTGGCGTCCGGCGAGGACGCCGCCGGCGATGTCGACCTGCGACATGATCCAGCCGCCGAAAATGTCGCCGTGATGGTTGGCGTCGGCGGGCATGGGCATGACCCGCAGCACCGGTTCCTTGCCTTCGGGGAGTTTCACTGGTTCAGCCATGGTGGCCAATACTACGCCTAATACTCTTCAGGGTCTTCGGGGATCGGCGTGGGTGATTTCAGCGAGAAATGTGGCCGAGAGCCGCATGGATACTGGGTTTGCGGGAAGGCAAGGTTGATCTGCCGCACTCTGCATCGCCATCACACACAGCGGCAGGAAATCCGGATTGAGATTGTTGAAGCCGCCGGGTCGGATACCCCGTGTTTGGGGGGGTAAATCAAGATTGCACACGCCGGGGGCGGCTCGAATGCATAGGCTGGCTAATTTAGCCAGCTAGCGATAGACTGAACCTGTTGCTCAAACTTTATCGAGAGGTAAGCCATGCAATGCAACATGCTTGAAGCCAAAAGCCAGCTTTCCAAACTGGTGCAAGCCGCGCTGGCCGGAGAGGACGTAATCATCGCCAACAAGGGGGTTCCGGTGGTCAGGTTGGTCAAAGTTGGGGCGCAAGGTGTTGCGCGCAAACCCGGTGCCTGGGCGGGTCTGCCCAAGGCCAAGGCGGATTGGGATGCCCCCGCAGCCAACCGGGCGATTGCCGACGCGCTGACCGGCGGCAAATTGCCGTGAAGCGTTACCTGCTCGACACCCACCTTATCTACTGGTGGATGACGGCGGATGCCAAGCTGGGCAAGGCCACGCAACGCATTATCGCCAAATCCGAAATTGTGGTAAGCACCGCCAGCGTGTGGGAAATGGCGCTCAAAAATACAAGAGGCAAATTGCCCTTGCCGCAAGGTTCACTGGTCGAGCAACTCGAAGCGCAAGGCTTCGTCATGCTGCCGATCTTGCCGCGCCATATCGAAGCCGTGCGCAACCTGGATTGCCCTCACGCCGACCCGTTCGACCGCCTGCTGATTGCGCAGGCGCGGGATGAAAGGCTGACGCTGCTGACGCGCGATGCGGCGATGCTTGGCTTGCGCTTGGATTGTATTGATGCAGGGTAACGGAAAATCACCGGGGACTTGCCCCAGATAATCGCAACATTAAAGTGGATCGTATCAATGACCGCCCGCACGCTGTTTGCGCTCTGCGCGTGCGGCCTTCACTTCCGCGTTGATCTCTTCCATCGACATCGGCGGGATACCGGCGGCGGCCACGCGGTCGGCAATGGACAGCAGCGAGTCGGCCGCCTGCTTGCGTCGTAGTGCGTCGTTGATCAGCCGCTCCAGCGCCTGCGGCGTCAGTAGCCCGGCATCGCGCGCGGCATGCGCGGTCGCGTCGGGCAACTCGATCTGAATCGTTGTCATGGTAAAACCTCCGCAAGAACCAGCCGGGTCAACTGGTGGGACTATTTCGGGACAGACCACGTCTTTCTTCGGCTAGCGATAAACGGCACCTTGTCGCGTATCGCAACTCGCTTGGCTTCCTTCGCGGATTTCTTCAGAGCATCGAGCACGCGAGCATCGACAGCGGAAATTGGCTTTATTGTTTTTGAGCGAGTTCGTTGAGAGTTTTCCATTTTTTCTCCAAAGCAACAGTCAGAGCTTCCTTTCCAGGCACAACATTCCCAACAGCTTGGCTGCCTTGCTCAGACGTGCATCGAAGCATGCAAAGAATATGGGGGATTGTGAAATACGGCCTGTTTCAAAAGCAGCCGCGAGCTGGATGCTGTCATAACCGCGCAGTGCGAAGGTGTCGGCATATTCTGCAGCCCTTTCAACGAGCGACTGGTCAATGTCCAGCACCACAAAACGCGGCCAGTCTGCTGCGAGTGCAGCTTTTGCCTCTTCGATAGTCGCAGCATCTTCTGGCACTTCTCGCGCTCGTCTGGACCATGCGGCGTGTGCTTCCGCCCATGCAATGCGGCATACCGCCACAGCCTCGGCTTCGAGCATTCGCGATTTTAACGCATCACTCTCCGGCTCGATGATGTAGAGCTTCACCAGGGCCGAAGTATCGCAAAACAGGATCATCCGCGATCATCCAGAACCATTGCGGAAACGAGCTTACCTTGTCCGCGCAAGGCAAATGCCGCCCCGATTGGTTTACCGCCTTGCCAGCTTGCAATGCGCATCGCCAACAGGCGCGCCACCCCGGCGCTTTCGGCTTGCGGCACACCTACGAGCCGGGCCACCACCTTGCGATGCGAAGTGAGTTCAATCAACTGCCCGGATTGGGCTTGACCAACATATTGCGCCAAATGTGACTTAAATTCCCGCATGGAAACTTGCATATAGAACCTCTTTTTGTGCTATTGCATGGAGATTATGTCCTCTTCGTGCGGCGGATGTCAACAAAAACAGCCGCATTTAGGGCCTACCCAAAAAAGCCGGCTGCGCAAGGCGCGCGGCTATCTCCTGGAAAGCCAGGCCTGGTGGAGCGGCTCTCCAGCCATTGGCTTCGCGCAACTAAGATCACAGATTGTGATCTTAGTCGGGAGCCTGCCCGATGGGGTAAACATCGGCCCCATGTGCGAAAATGACATCCCTGCAGTGGCTGGGCCCGGTGTGACGCCGCATGAGCCCGCAGCCGGAAGCCGCGCCAAATGGGCACCAGTCGCGGACACCAGTCACGCGATCTTCAAGACGCCTTGGGCCGGCGATCCCCGGATCAATCTCCGGGACCGGAAAGGCACGGCCAAGGCATACCAGGCACGGCAGGTGCTGTCTCTTGCACTCGTCGCACATTACAGTTACGATACGGTCAAATGTCAGTCCATCGGAAATACGACAATGAGCCGGCTCGAACTTAGCATCCTGGAATACCTTGGCGGAACCAAGCTCCTTGGAATTCCGGCCCCGCGAACGCCGTTCGCGTTTCATGAGCTCGTATCCATGGGCCTGCCGGCGAGAAGCGCGACCTTCTTCAAGAAATCTTCCGGCTTTACCAACATCGAGCTTTCCAAGCTGCTGGGAATCAGCGAGAAGACTTTTATTCGCTGGCAGGAAACGCCAAGAAAACCGATCGATCCGGTGGTTTCCGACCGTCTATATCGCACCGCGAAGATTTTGGCGCTTGCCGCTGAAGTACTCGAGGATAAGGACGCAGCGCGCGCCTGGCTAAGCGACCCGCAGTTCGGTTTAGGCAACAATACGCCGAGCGAACTGCTCACCACCGACGCCGGGGCGCGACAGGTCGAAGATTTGCTCCTGCGGATGGAACACGGCTATCTCGCGTGATCACGGCATTTCGCGTCACCAAGAAAAGATATGCCCGTCAGCCGCTCGCCGGCCTGGGCGGACTGCAGGTCGGAGGTCGCTGGCATCATAAAGGCACCCCGATCGTCTACTGTGCGCAGAGTCTATCGCTCGCGGCATTGGAATTCTTCGTGCACTTCGGAAAGCGGGCAGATACGATTGCACTCGTATCGATAGCGATCGATATCCCGGCGGAGCTCATCGAATCCCTCTCCCACGGCAAATTGCCGAAGAACTGGCGCGAAGTCCCCGCGCCCGCCGCAACCGCCGAGCTGGGCGCGGAATGGATCAGGAACGGCCGAAGCGCCGTACTGCGTGTACCTTCGGTGCTCTCCCCCGGTGAATGCAACTATCTCATCAATCCCGCGCACCCCAAGTGCACGCGGATACGAACGCGGCCGCCTGCGGCTTTCTCGTTCGACGCACGCATGTGGAAACGGTAGTGGGTGGTCAACGCTAGAATCGGCGCCATGTGCGAAAATGACAACTCCGCAGTGGCTGCGCCCCGTTCGACGCCGCCTGAGCCCGTAGCGGAATCACCCCTCATTTCTTACCTCACCCAAATATGGCACATGGAAGCCGTTCCGCCGCCCTATCCGTAGACGCAGACCCGCCCGTGCCCGGCGAGCGGCGCAATGAATGGCGCGCGGTCGGCATGCTGCTGCCCTACCTGTGGGAATACAAATGGCGGGTGCTGGTCGCGCTGATGTTCCTCGCCTCGGCCAAGTTCGCCAACGTCGGCGTGCCGCTGGTGTTGAAGGATGTCGTCGATGCGCTCTCGCCCGCGCAGCAGCCTCTGGCGCTGCCTCTGGCGCTGCTCGTCGCCTATGGCCTGCTGCGGCTGTCGACGGTGCTGTTCGCCGAGTTGCGCGACGTGGTGTTCGTGCGCGTGACGCAGCGCGCCATCCGCCGCGTCGCGCTCACCGTGTTCCGCCATCTGCACAGCCTGAGCCTGCGCTTTCACCTGGAGCGGCAGACCGGCGGCATGACGCGCGACATCGAGCGCGGCACGCGCGGCATTTCCACGCTGCTCTCGTTCATGCTGTTTTCCGTCATTCCGGTGATCCTGGAATTCAGCCTGGTGGCGGCGGTGCTGCTGACCAAATTCGACTGGCGTTTCGCCGCCGTGACTTTCGCCGCAGTCGCGATCTACATCTTTTTCACCGTCAGCATCACCGAGTGGCGCATGGACATCCGCCGCCAGGCGAATGAACTCGATTCCAAGGCCAACACGCGCGCCGTCGACAGCCTGCTCAATTACGAGACGGTAAAGTATTTCAACAACGAGGAGTACGAGGCGCGGCGCTACGACGATAACCTGCGGAAGTACGAATCGGCCGCAGTGAAAAACGAGGTGTCGCTCGGGCTGCTGAACGTCGGCCAGAGCTGCGTCATCGCCATCGCCGTGACCCTGCTCATGATCCTGGCGGCCGAGGGCGTGGTGAACAACACGCTGACGCTGGGCGACCTGGTGCTGATCAACGGGCTCCTGATCCAGCTCTATATCCCGCTCAACTTTCTCGGCATGGTCTACCGCGAGATCAAGCAGGCGCTGATCGACACCGACAGGATGTTCCGGCTGCTGGAACAAAACCGCGAAATCCAGGACAGTCCCAATGCCGTCACGCTCGCCGCGGGGAGCGCCTCGATCCGCTTCGAGCACGTGGATTTCTCCTACGACCCGAAGCGCCAGATCCTGTTCGATGTGTCGTTCCAGGTTGCCGCGGGCAGCAAGGTCGCCGTGGTCGGGCATTCGGGCTCGGGCAAATCGACGCTGGCGCGGCTGCTGTACCGATTCTACGATGTCGGCCGCGGCGCCATCATCATCAACGGCAGCGACATCCGCGCGGTGCGGCAGGGGAGCCTGCGCGGCGCCATCGGCATCGTGCCGCAGGACACGGTGCTGTTCAACGACACCATTTACTACAATATCCACTACGGCCGGCCCGCAGCGACGCACGAGGAGGTGATCGAGGCGGCCAGGGCGGCGCATATCCACGAGTTCATCGAAAGCCTGCCGGACAAGTATGAGGCGCGGGTGGGCGAGCGCGGCCTGAAGCTGTCGGGCGGCGAGAAACAGCGCGTGGCCATTGCCCGCGCCATCCTCAAGAATCCCTCGATACTGATTTTCGACGAGGCCACCTCGGCGCTCGACTCGGAAACCGAGAAGTCGATCCAGGCGGAACTTGCGCGCATCGCTCAGGGGCATACCACCCTGGTGATTGCGCATCGCCTGTCCACGATCATGGATGCCGACCAGATACTGGTGATGGAGGGGGGGCGCATCATCGAGCGCGGCAGTCACCGCGAACTGCTGGACCGCAACGGCGCTTACGCGCAGATGTGGGCGCTGCAGCAGCAGGAAGAGTCGCAGCAATCGCGTGCGATGGTGATCTGAAGGAGGCAAGCTTCCGGCTTGTTTAATCCGCTCTTCAATTTTTTGCCTTAGATAGCAACGCTATCCTGTTATTTTTGCTTGCCAAATGAAAATTTGGCGGCTAGACTCCGCGAACATCCCTTATCCGCCGGGAGCAAGATGCTGTTGTCCATGCGCCCTATGTTGATTTGTGCTGGCCTCGGTCTGGGACTCGCGTCGGCTGCCTACGCCGGCCATGTCGAAGCGCGTAGCCGCGCGGATAATGCCGCGCCCGCCACGCCCGCCGCGCACAAGCTGTCGCTGCGATCAGGCGCAGCCATCATCCAGGACCAGGAAACCGGCGAGATTCTCTACGTCAAGAATGCGAGCACCGTGGCGCCCATCGCCTCGATCACCAAGCTGATGACGGCAATGGTGGTGCTGGACGCCGGCCTCGATCTGAATCAAACCATCACCATTTCGGGCGAGGACATGGATTCGCTGCGCGGCACGCACTCGCGCCTGAAACCCGGTGCCAGTCTCAGCCGCGACGAGTTGCTGCGCGTGGCGCTGATGGCCTCGGAGAACCGCGCCGCGGCAGCCCTGGGGCGCACCTTTCCGGGCGGCATCGACGCGTTCAAGCGCGCCATGAACCACAAGGCGCAGATGCTGGGCATGAACGGTTCGCGCTTTGACGACGCCACCGGGCTCTCCAGCGCCAATGTGTCCAGCGCCGAGGATCTGGTCAAGCTGGTGCGCGCCGCGCATCAATACGAGCTCATTCGAAGCTATACGACCATGACGGGACACGAGGTTCATGTTGCCGGCAGGCCGCTCGCTTTTCGCAATACCAACCGGCTGGTGGCGAACGGGAGCTGGAACATCGGCCTGTCCAAGACCGGTTTCACCAATGATGCCGGCCGCTGCCTGGTGCTGCAGGCGAAACTCGCCGAGCGCCAGGTGATCATCGTGCTCCTGGACTCCTGGGGGAAACTCTCGCGTATCGGCGACGCCAACCGCATCCGCGCCTGGCTCGAGGCGAACGCCAGGCCGCAGATTGGCGCCGTGCACAAGTCCGCGCAGAAAAGCCGCAAGCCCGCGCCGGCCTGAAACTCGCGGGCACGGCAACCAAGCGCTGTCGAGGAACCGATGGCACTGCCGCAGCAGCGCCCCGTGCAAGGGTTGGTGCGCTTCTACAATTTTCTGCCCGAGGGCAATCCCTTCCTGCATGACGTGCTGAGTGGCATGGCGCAGCCGCAGAAGTCGTTGCCATCGAAGTACTTGTACGACACGCGCGGTTGCGAGCTGTTCGAGAAAGTCTGCGAGTTGCCCGATTACTATCTCGCCCGGACCGAGATCGCGATCATGCGCGAGCATGCCGGCGCGATGGCGAGGTTCCTCGGCCCGGATTGCCAGTTGATCGAGTTCGGCAGCGGCTCCAGCACGAAAACGCGCATCCTGATCGAGCAGCTGCAGCCGCCGTTGTACGTGCCCATCGACATCGCGGGCGAGGCGATCAGGGCGGCCGCGGCCGGCCTCGCCCAGGCGTTCCCCCGGCTCAACATCAATGGCGTGTGCGCCGATTACACCAGGCCGTTGACGCTGCCCGAGTTCGTCGGCGTGCCGATCCGCAGAAAAGCCGTCTATTTTCCCGGCTCGACCATCGGCAATTTCACCCCGCACGAAGCGATCGAGTTCCTGAAGATCGCCCGGCGCATGGTCGGCCCCGGGGGGGCTCTGCTCATCGGCGTCGACCTGAAAAAGGACAAGCAGGCGCTAGCCGCCGCCTACGACGACGCAGCCGGCGTGACCGCCGCGTTCAACCTCAATCTGCTCCAGCGCATCAACCGCGAACTGGGCGGGGATTTCCAGCTGCGGCGCTTCCGCCACAAGGCCTTCTACGACGAGATCAAGGGCTGGATCGAGATGCACCTCGAAAGCCTCGCCTCGCAGTTCGTGCATGTCGGCGGCGAGCGCTTCGGCTTCAACGCGGGCGAAACCATCCACACGGAGATTTCCTGCAAGTACAGCGTCGAGGAATTCCAGGCGGTGGCGCACCGCGCCGGCTTCGCGCCTGAGCAGACCTGGATCGATGCGGCCAAGCTGTTCAGCGTGCACGGCATGATCGCCGTCTAGCCCCGGCCATGGCGCTATAATTCCGGCGAAGGTCTGAACCCTAACGTGTTCGGGGCGCCGGTCGGCGCCCCGGGTGGAGCAAAGGTAAATCATGCAACCGGGCACTACATTCAATCTCGAGGTCAATCCGAAAATTCCGCAACGGCTGATGCGTCTGGAGGAGCTCGCCAACAATCTCTGGTATGGCTGGGACATCATGCCTACGCGGGCGCTGTTTTCGCGCCTTGACCCAGTCTTGTGGAATGCCGTCGGACACAGCCCCAAGGCATTGCTCAAGCGCATCGATCAGCAGCGCCTGATCGATGTGGCCGAGGACAAGCTGTTTATCGACAACTACAACCGCGTGCTGTCGGCCTACGATAGTTATCATGGAGAGCAGACGCGCCGCGACGCGGCGGAAGCGCCGCTCGCGCAGTCCGAACTGGTTGCCTATTTCTGTGCCGAATTCGGTTTCCATGAGAGCCTGCCGATCTACTCCGGCGGCCTAGGGATACTTGCCGGTGATCACTGCAAGGCCGCGAGCGACCTGCGCCTGCCTTTCGTCGGTGTCGGCCTGCTCTATCGGCAGGGATATTTCTTCCAGACCATCGACAGCCACGGCAATCAGAGGGCCACGTACTTAGATTCGGATTTCGACGATCTGCCGATCGCGCCGGTGCAGCGCGAAGACGGTTCGGAGTTGAAGGTCGCCGTCGAGTTCCCCGGGCGCGAGCTCGCGGTGAAAGTCTGGCGGGCGCGGGTTGGCAATATGAGCTTGTACCTGCTCGACACCGACGTCGAGGAAAACACCGTGCACGATCGCAATATCGCGCACCAGCTCTATGGCGGCGACCGCTCCACCCGCATCGAACAGGAGATCGTGCTCGGCGTCGGCGGGGTGCGTGCGCTCGCCGCGCTCGGCTTCAAGCCGGCGGTCTGGCATATCAACGAAGGGCACGCGGCGTTCCTGATCCTGGAGCGCTTGCGCAGCCTCGTGCACCAGGGCCTGGATTTCGCCAGCGCACTCGAGGCGGTCGCGGTCAACACGGTATTTACCACCCACACCGTCGTGCCCGCGGGGCACGATCATTTCTCCACGCAAATGCTGATGCATTATTTCCAGGGCTGTTGCAGCGAGATCGGGATCCCCGGCGATCAGTTGCTGGCGCTGGGATTGGGGCCGGGCGCGACCGAATTCAATATGACCACGCTCGCCATACGCGGCTCGCGTTTCCACAATGGGGTTTCCAAAATTCATGGCGAAGTGTCGGCGCGGATGCTCGGCGATCTGTGGCCGCAAATCCCGCCGGAAGAAAATCCGGTCACCTCGATTACCAATGGCGTGCACGTGCCGACCTTCCTGTCGCCGGAATGGGCCGATGCATTCGATCACTTTCTCGGCTACGGCTGGAGCGAGAGGCTGGGCGACCAGAGTTGCTGGGACCAGATCAGCGAGGTGCCGGACCATGTCTTCTGGAGCACCCACCAGCACCTGAAGTCGCAGTTGCTGCACCTGGTGCGCTACCGCCTGCGCGAACAGAACGCGCGCAACCAGGGCAGCGAAGCGCACCTGGATCGGCTCCTCAGGCTCTGCAATCCGGACAACCCGACTGTGCTCATTGTCGGTTTCGGCCGCCGTTTTGCCACCTACAAGCGGGCCGCGCTGCTGTTCGAAAATCTCGAATGGCTGCGCCAGCTGCTTGGCGACCCGCAGCGCCCCGTGCTGTTTCTGTTCGCCGGCAAGGCGCATCCGGCCGATGTGCCCGGGCAGGATCTGATCCGGCGGGTGATGCAGGTGGCGCAAATGCCGGAATTCGAGGGCAAGATACTGCTGGTTGAAGGCTATGACCTGCGCCTCGGCCGGCGCATGGTTTCCGGCGTCGACGTCTGGCTCAACAATCCGGTCTATCCGCTCGAGGCCTCGGGCACCTCGGGCATGAAGGCGGCGATCAACGGCGTGGTCAACCTGTCGGTGCTCGACGGCTGGTGGGGCGAAGGCTACGACGGCACCAACGGTTGGGCCATCAAGCCGGCCGCCGCCGGGCTGGACGAGGCGAGCCGCGATCGCGAGGAAGCGCGCACGCTCTACGAAATTTTGCAGGATCACGTCATTCCGCTTTACTACAACCGCACCAGCGCGGGCTACTCGCCCGAATGGGTGAAACTGGCGAAGCGTTCCATCGCCAGTCTCATGCCGCGCTTCAATTCGACGCGCATGGTGGGGGAGTACGTGGCCAAGTGCTATCTGCCCGCTGCGCAACAAGGCCGGCGCTACGCCGAGAACCAGTTCGAGGTCGCGCGCGCGATTGCCGCCTGGAAATCGCGGGCACGGCAGGCCTGGCCGGGGGTGACGATCAGGCGGCTTGATTCGCCGAAGAAACGCATCGAGTTCGGCGACACGGTGCGCATCGAAACGGAAGTGAGGCTGAACGGCTTGAATCCGGAAGACGTGGCGGTGGAATTGCTGGTGAGTCGGGCCGGAGAGCATGGCAAAGACGAGGCGGTGCGCCACCGATTCGCCGCGCAAGGCGCCGACGCGAGCGGCGAGCAGCATTTTGTGCTGGAACTTGGTCCGGAGTTGTGCGGCAGGCTGGATTTGCGCGTTCGCGCCTATCCGTGCCATAAGTTTTTGACCCATCCGCTCGAACTGGGGCTGATGATCTGGGCTTGAGCTAGTAGTGAAACACATTAATAACGGCGCATGCTTATGAAGGATGTTAGTCCTGTATATTCTGTATTGTATGTTTCGTAATTAACGTGTCACGATACTAGTGCACCGGCGCGGGGCGGAGACAAAGGCGGGCGAAGCGATGAGCGAATGTGATGCGGATCTGAAGCCTTTCTTATCGCTGCTTCGCCAGCCGTGCGTAAATCGCGGCATAGCGCCGCGCGCTCGTCTCCCAGCCGAAATCCCTGGCCATGCCGTTTCGTTGCAGCACACGCCAGCTGGCGTTGTCGCGCCAGGTGCCGGCGGCGCGATGCACCGTGGCGAGCAAGGCTCGCGCGCTGGCCTCGTGAAACACGAAGCCGCTGGCGCTGCCGTTCGCGAGGGTTGCCGGGTTGCAGTCAACGACGGTGTCGGCGAGCCCGCCGGTTGCACGCGCAATCGGCGGCGTGCCATAGCGTTGGCTGTACATCTGGTTCATGCCGCAGGGTTCGAAGCGCGAGGGCATGAGGAAGGCGTCGGCGCCGGCTTCGATCAGATGGGCAAGCGACTCGTCGAAACCTATGGTGGTGCTCACCTGTTCTGGATGGCGGTGCGCCAGCGCGCGAAATCCGTGTTCCAGCTGTGGCTCGCCGCTGCCGAGCAGCGCGAGTTGCGCCGGCAGCGCCAGCACTTGCGGTGCGATTTCAAGCAGCCAGTCGAGCCCTTTCTGCGTGTCGAGACGGCTTACCACGGCAAACAAGGGCACGGAGGGCGAGGGTGCGAGACCGAGGCGCCGTTGCAGCGCGCGTTTGTTGATGGCTTTGGCCGCGAGCGTATCGGCAGCGTAGCGGCAAGCTATCAGGGGATCGGTGGCAGGGTTCCACAACCCGGTATCGATGCCGTTGAGTATGCCGTAGAGGCAATCCTTGCGGGCAGCGAGCAGTCCGTGCAGGCCGAAGCCGAGGGGTTCGCTTTGAATCTCCAGCGCATAGCCCGGGCTGACCGTGGTGATGGCATCGGCGAATTGCAGGCCGGCCTTGAGAAACGACAGCTTGCCGTAGTACTCGATCCCGTCCGGGCTGAAGCAGTCCGGAGGGAGGCCGAGCGCGGCGACGAGCTCCGGCTCGAATATCCCCTGATAGGCAAGGTTGTGTATGGTTTGCAGCGTCGCGGCCCGCGCGCCGGCAGCGTAGCGCAGATAGGCGGGAGCGAGGCCGGTCTGCCAATCATTGCAGTGAACCACATCGGGTTGCCAGCCGAGCGGGCTGTCGGCGCTGCCGAGCAGCGCGGCGACGCGCGACAACAGGCCGAAGCGCAGCGCGTTGTCGGTCCAGTCGCTGCCGGCTTCGTCCTGATAGGGTCCGCCGGGACGATCATACAGTTCGGGGCAGTCGAGCGCGAACAGCGGCACGCCCGACGGGGTCTGGCCCTGGAGCAGGCGCGCCCGGGGGAAATCCGCGCTTGCCGCGAAGCGCGCAACTTCGCGGCAGTCGGGCAGTTGCGCGAGCACGGGGCGGTAGCCCGGCAGCAGGATCCTGGCATCGACTCCGAGCGCCCTCGTCGCGGCGGGAAAAGCCGCACTGACATCGCCCAGGCCGCCGGTCTTCACCAAAGGGGCGCATTCCGACGTGGCGAACAGGATGCGCAGTTGGCTGGCTTGCACGGCTGTGTCGGAAGCGGAGGGGGTCACGGGTTCGGGGCGCCGGACGGCATGAATGTGCGGATCACGCGCCCAATGTTAGCAGGGGTTCGGATTCCCGGCCCAGGCTTTGCATCGCCCGCGCGCCGATGATCCTCGCCGGCGACATCGGTGGAACCAAAGCGCTGCTCTTGCTGGCGGCACTGCGTCAGGGCCGGCTCGATCCGGTGCTGGAACGGCGCTACGCAGTTGCCTCCTTTCCCGGATTTTCCGCCATGCTCGCGCGCTTTCTCGATGAATGCCGCCAGCATCGCGGCCGCGATGCGCGCCTCGCCAGCGCCTGTTTCGGCGCAGCCGGCCCGGTGTCGGCCGATTGCATCCAGATGACCAACCTGCCTTGGCGCCTCGATGCAGGGGCGATCGCCGCGCAGTTCGGCATCGGGCGCGTGCTGCTGGTGAACGATTTCGAGGCGGCGGCAAAGGGAGTGGAGGCGCTGGGTCAGGGCGACAGCACAATTTTGCAGCGCGGCGAGCCCTTGCCTCACGCCGCGCGCGTGGTCATCGGCGCAGGTTCCGGGCTGGGGGTGGCCTACGCGCTGCCGCAGGGGAAGCGTTACCAGGTGATCGCGGGAGAGGGCGGGCATGCGGGTTTCGCTCCCGCGGATGACGAGCAGATGCGGCTGTGGCGGGCGCTCCACGCGCAGCTTGGCCGCGTCAGCGTCGAGCACGTTGTCTCCGGACCGGGCCTGGTGCGCATCTACGAATTCCTGCGCGCCGAGCTGCCGGAGGCGCCGGCGTTGCGCGAGAGCGTGCGCACCGAAGGCGCGGCCGCCATCAGCCGCCATGCCCTGGAACAGAACGATCCGCTTGCCTGCCGGGCGCTCGACCTGTTCATCGCCTGTTACGGCGCGGCGGCAGGCGATCACGCCCTCGCCGTAACGGCGCGCGGCGGCGTCTACATCGCCGGCGGCATCGGGCCGAAGATTTTCAGCCGGCTCGCGACCGGCGGTTTCTTGGCGGCGTTCAACGCCAAAGGCGCGCATGCGCAAATGAATCTCAGGATACCGGTTCGGGTCGTCACCACCGAGCGCCTCGGGCTGCTCGGCGCGGCGCTGATTGCGGCACGACGTTAAACGTCGCTGGTTGATAATTGTCAATGCCGGCCATGCCGTCGGCGACTATGCTTTATTGGTGTAGATGGGTCGATGAAAGGAGGCGGGCTATGCAAAGTACACAAACACGTTCGCAGAAAACCAAGGCGACGCCAAAGACAACTGATCGCGGCGTGCCGGTCGCGGTTAAGTCAAAGCAAGCCAAGGCGGAAAATCGTCCGGGCGCAGGTCCGGCCCTTAGTGCGCAAGAGCGCGAGAGGCTGGTTGCGCAGGCTGCGTATTTTCGCGCCGAAAAGCGCGGCTTCGCCCCAGGCTGCGAGCTGCAGGACTGGGTCGAGGCCGAGGCGGAAGTCCTGCGGCTGATCGGCGGCGCTTAGCGCTGCGCCGGGGCGAGAATGATGGCACCCAGCGGGGGTACGGTTACGCTGGCCGAGTAAGCCCGATTCATCCAGGCGCGTGCTTCGGCCTGGGTCCGGCTGCAGTTGCCGACGTCGCTGCCGCCGTAATAATGCGAGTCGCTATTGAAAATCTCTTCATAGTCCCCCGGCCATGGCAGCCCGATGCGGTAGCCGATGCGCGGGACCGGGGTGAAATTGAGGATGACGATCAGCCCCGCGCCGTTGCGGGCGCGCCGCTCGAAACAGACTACCGACTGTTCGGCGTCATGACAATCGATCCACGCGAAGCCCTCCGCGGCATGGTCGAGTTCGTGCAAAGCCGGGCTGTCGCGGTACAGCCGGTTCAGGTCGCGCGACAGGCGTGCTATCCCGGCGTGCGCGGCATCGCCGAGCAGCGACCAGTCGAGCTCGGATTGCGCCGCCCATTCCCGCTCCTGTCCGAATTCGCTGCCCATGAAGTTGAGTTTCTTGCCCGGGGAGGTCATTTGGCAGGTGAGCAAAAGCCGCAGGTTGGCGAAGCGCTGCCAGGCGTCGCCCGGCATCTTCCCCAGCAGCGAGCTTTTGCCGTGGACCACCTCGTCATGCGACAGCGGCAGGACGAAGTTCTCGGTATAGGCGTACAGCTGGCCGAATGTGAGACGGTCGTGGTGAAAGCGCCGATGCACCGGGTCCAGCCGCAGGTAGTCCAGCGTGTCGTGCATCCAGCCCATGTTCCATTTCAGCGTAAAGCCGAGGCCGCCGAGGTAGACGGGCCGCGACACCATCGGCCATGCCGTCGATTCCTCGGCGATGCTGAGCGATCCGGGGAACTCGGCGTGGACCATGATGTTGAGTTCGCGCAGGAACTCGACCGCTTCCAGGTTCTCGTTGCCGCCATAGCGGTTGGGCAGCCATTCGCCGGCCGCTCGCGCGTAGTCGAGATAGAGCATGGAGGCGACGGCATCCACGCGCAGCCCGTCGAAATGGAACTGCGACAGCCAGTAGTGCGCGCTCGACAGCAGGAAGCTCTTCACCTCGTTGCGGCCGTAGTTGAACGTGTGCGTGCCCCATTCCGGATGCAGGCCGAGGCGCGGGTCCTCGTGCTCGTACAACGCGGTGCCGTCGAAACGGGCCAGCGCGAATTGGTCCTGCGGAAAATGTCCGGGCACCCAGTCGAGGATGACGCCGAGCCCGGCGGCGTGACAGCGCTCGATGAAGGCGCGCAGATCATCCGCGCTGCCATAGCGGCTGGTGGCGGCGAAATAGCCGGTCGTCTGGTAACCCCAGGATTCGTCCAGCGGGTGCTCCGAGATCGGCATCAGCTCGATATGGGTGTAGCCCATGTCGGCGGCGTAGGGGATCAGCGCGTCGGCGAGTTCGCCGTAAGAGTAGCGGCGGCCGTAGGGATGGCGCCGCCACGAACCGGCGTGCACTTCGTAGATATTCAGCGGCGCGTGCAGCCAGTCGGTGCGCGCACGCTGCTCGATCCAGTCGCCGTCGCCCCACACATGCTGCGCCGGCTGGCTAACCCGCGCGGCCGTTGCCGGGCGCAGCTCGAAACTCTGGGCGTAAGGGTCGGCTTTCACCACCACGGCGCCGCTGGCGCGATTGCGGATCTCGTACTTGTACAGCGTGCCGGCAGGCAATTCCGGCAGGAACAGTTCCCACACCCCGCTGGCGCCGCGCGACTGCAGCGGATGCACGCGCCCGTCCCAGCCGTTGAAATCGCCGACTACGCTCACGCGCTCGGCATTGGGCGCCCACACCGCGAAGCGCACGCCCGGCACGCCCTCGATCGCCATCGGCCGCGCACCCAGCGTAAGATAGGCCTGATGCAGGCGGCCGGCTCCGAACAAATAGAGATCGTCGTCGGAAAGCGTGAGCGGGAACGAATAGGGATCGAAGCATTCTCGCGTTGCGTTCCCTTCCTCGAAGCGCAGCCGGCAGGGCGAGGCGGGGCACGATCCGAGCTCGGTTTCGAACAGCCCGGCGATCGCCCCGCGGGAAAGCGCAATCCAGCCGTCGGCCGTCGCTACCGCGGCGGCGCGCGCATGCGGGTTGAAGGCACGCACGCTCCAGATGTCTTTGCGGCGCTGGACGCCGAGACAGGCATACGGATCGTGCAGGCGAGCGTCAGCGAGCAGTGCCAGTTGCGGATTCGCTCCCGCGCCGAATGCGCCACGCATGGCGTCAGGCGCCGATTGCGCCAGCGGCGGGTTATCGGGACGGATGTCGCGGAGGATCATGTCGGTGAGTATAGGCGAAGTTGAGATCAGAAGTCATATGAACGGATTCGACCATCGCGGTCAGGCTTTCGCTCGGACTGAACACGAGCAACCCGCGCGGCGCGAGGCAAGGAACCTTGCGCTTGACGCGCTCGCGATTATTCTTGCCGGCGGCCGCGGCTCGCGGCTGGCCGAACTCACCGATTGGCGCGCCAAGCCGGCGGTGCCCTTTGGCGGCAAATTCCGCATTATCGATTTTACCCTGTCCAATTGCGTCAACTCCGGCGTCCGGCGCATCGGCATCTGCACGCAATACAAGGCGCAGAGCCTGATTCGCCACGTGCAGCGAGGCTGGAGCTTTCTCGACGGCCGGTTCGGCGAGTTCGTCGAGCTATTGCCGGCGCAGCAGCGCATTACTGCGGACTGGTACCGGGGCACGGCCGACGCGGTGTACCAGAACATCGACATTCTGCGACGGCACGAAAGGAAGTACGTTCTGGTGCTCGCCGGAGATCATGTCTACAAAATGGACTACGAGCGCATGCTGGCCGATCATGTGGCCAGCCAGGCCGTCATAAGCATCGCCTGCATCGAAGTGCCGCTCGCCGACGCAACGCAGCTGGGCGTGATGAAGGTCGATGCGGACTGGCGCATCACCGACTTCGAGGAGAAACCGGCGCGGCCCTCTCCCATGCCAGGCCACACCGATCGCGCGCTCGCCAGCATGGGCATCTATGTATTCGACGAGGCGTTTCTCTACGACCAGCTGATTCGCGATGCCGAAGACAGCGGGTCCAGCCATGATTTCGGCAAGGACATCATTCCCAGGCTGGTCGGATCCGGATTGCCTGTCCATGCGCACCGCTTCCGCGACAGCTGCGTCAACATGAGCAAGGGCACGCCATACTGGCGGGATGTGGGCACGCTTGATGCCTACTGGGAAGCGAACATGGACTTGACCCATGTTGTGCCCGATCTCAACTTGTATGACCGCGACTGGCCGATCTGGACCTATCAGGAGCAGATGCCGCCGGCGAAATTCGTGTTCGACGATGACGGCCGGCGCGGCATGGCAGTCGATTCGCTGGTATCGGGCGGCTGCATCGTCAGCGGCTCGGTGGTGCGCCGCTCGGTGCTGTTCTCCAATGTGAGCGTGCAAAATTACTGCGAAATCGAGGATTGCGTCATCCTGCCGAATGTCGAAATCGGCAATAATGTTGTCCTCAAGCGAGCGCTCGTGGACAAACGCTGCCGTCTGCCCGACGGACTGCAGGCCGGCGTCGATCCGGCGATGGACCGCAAGCGCTTTCATGTAACCGACCGTGGCGTGACCGTGATCGTCCCGGAAAGCCTTGGCCAACGAGTGCACCACCTGCGCTAAATTGATGACAATGGCTACGCTCTAACCACAACAACGGAACGGAAGCGGCGGCATGAGCGCATCAGTTGCATTGCTGTTCGGCGTGCACGCCCACCAGCCGGCGGGCAATTTCCCGCATGTGCTGGAGGAGGCGCATGCGCGCTGTTACCGCCCATTTTTGGAAACCTGCTACCGCTATCCTCAATTCCGATTCGCCCTGCATTTCAGCGGCCCGCTGCTCGATTACCTGTCACAGCAGCATGCCGGGGACATGGCGCTGCTCGCCCGCATGGTGGAGCGCGGGCAGGTCGAGTTGTTCGGCGCAGGCGACGCGGAGCCCGTGCTCGCCGCGATCCCGCATCGTGACCGGCTGGGCCAGATTGCCAGGCTCAGCCAAAAGCTCCAGGCGCAGTTTGCCCGCACGCCACAGGGAGCATGGCTGACCGAGCGGGTATGGGAAGCGACCGTGGTGCCGGCTCTGGTGGACTGCGGCATTCGCTATGTAACCGTCGATGATTACCACTTTTTGGCGAGCGGCAAGTCCGCGGCGGAGCTCGACGGCTATTTCACCACCGAAGAAGACGGTCGCAGGCTGGACCTGTTCCCCATCTCTGAGGCCTTGCGCTACCGCGTCCCGTTTGCCCTGGCCAAGGAGAGCGTTGCCTATCTGGAGAGCCTCGCGCGCGAGACCGAGTCTGCGGCCGCGATCTATTTCGACGACATCGAAAAATTCGGCATCTGGCCGGAGACGTACGAATGGGTGTACGAGAAAGGCTGGTTGCGCCAGTTCATCGAGCGCGTGCTCGCGTCCCAAAAAATCGTCACCCAGACTTTCGGCGAATATCGGAATCGCGTGCGCACGCGCGGCATCATCTATCTTCCGACCACGTCCTATATCGAAATGAACGAATGGACGCTGCCGGCGCCGGCGGCGCATGCCTATGCCGATCTGGTGGAACGCGAGAAGCGCAGCGGCAGCTATGACGCGAGCAAGGCGTTCGTGCGCGGCGGTATCTGGAAGAATTTCGTGGCGCGCTACCCCGAGGCGAACTGGATGCACAAGCGCATGCTGGCGTTGTCGGAGCGGCTGGCGCGAGTGCCGGCAGCCGAGCGCACGCAGGAGATGCAAACGCTGCTGTATGCGGCGCAGGCGAACGACGCGTATTGGCACGGACTTTTCGGTGGATTGTACCTGCCCCACCTGCGCCGGTCCGTGTATGCGTCTTTGCTCCAGTTGGAGCGCGCGCTCGATCAGATGGATCCGCGGCCGCGGAGCCAATGCATCGATCTCGATCTGGATGGTATCGATGAGTTGTTTTTGCGCAATGCCGAGCTGCAGGCGGTAGTGAAGCTCGACGGCAGCGCCGCCATTCTCGAGCTCGACGCTTACGCTTTGTCGCAGAACTTCGGCGATACGCTAAGGCGCCATGCCGAGCACTATCACCGGCGCGTCCTGGGGGGCGCAGGCGCCGCGCATCAGGGCAGCGGCATCGCTTCCGCGCACGACCGGCTCGATCTGAAGCACGACATCAGCGCCGCCGACATGGAGACCGATTCGACCGCGCGCAGCTCGTTTCGCGATGCCTGGGTCGGCGCGGACGGGAGTGTGCGGCCGCTTGCGGACTACGGTCTGCGCCAGGTGGATGGCAGCAGTGCGGCATTTGTCGTCGAACGTAGTGGCGCCACTTTGCAAAAAGATATCGGTGTTTGCGGCAGTTGCATCAGCATTGGCTATGGCTTCGCCGGCGCATTTGATGCGGCCGGGATTTCCGGATTCGAAAGCACGGTGGATCTCGCCATGCCGAGCTGCGATGGGCCTGGCGCACACTACCTTTACCGCGATGCTGTCGCCGGTGGTCTGGGCCAGCCGCTCGATCTCGAGGGCATGACCGAATTGGCGCTCGTCGACAATTTCATGGGCGGCAGCCTCACGCTGCGCTCGAATCTGCCGATCGGGCTGCGCGCCCGGCCGTGCTACACCGTGTCGCAGTCCGAAGGCGGCTTCGAGAAAATCATGCAGTCGGTCACGCTGACGCTGGCGTGGCCGCTCGACGCCGTGCACGCGAAAATCGATCTGTCACTGGAAATACGCAAACATTCCGCTTGAGGCCATCGTCAATTCCAGTCCTCTCACAATAGCTTGCACGCCTCATCGAATGCGAGCCGCGGGCTGCGCGGCATGACCTTCGACGCGTCGCCATAGCCGAGATTGCACAGGAAATTCGACTTGATGCCGGTGCCGCCGAAAAACTCGGCATCCACCTTGGCGTTGTTGAATCCGGACATCGGACCGCAGTCAAGACCGATAGAGCGCGCGGCGATAATGAAATAGCCGCCCTGCATCGCGCCGTTGCGGAACGCGGTCGTCTCGGCGTGCGCCTTCTTGTCATCGCCGGCGAATATCCCGCGCGCGTTCTGGTTGTGCGGAAACAGCTTTGGCAGCAACTCGTAGAACTGGGCGTCGTAAGCGATGATGGCGGTCACCGGCGCCGCCATCGTCTTGTCCACATTGCCGGGGTTGAGCGCCGGCTTCAGCCGCTCCTTCGCTTCGCGGCTGCGCAGGAACAGGATGCGCGCCGGCTCGGTGTTCATGGTGGTGGGTGCCCATTTCATCAGTTCGTAGAGCTCGCGCAATTGTTCGTCGCTGACCGGCTTGTCCTGCCAGCCGTTCTGGCTGCGGGCGTTGCGGAAAATCAGGTCCATGTCTTCGGGACTGAGCGTCATGATCAGTGTCTTCTGTTGAATGAAAAAAAGATTATAGGCGAATGCGGCGACGAAGCAGTGCGCTCGGATTGCGGCGCGCAATTGCGGCGCGTGTCCGTGTCCAAAATGGGCAGCGAGTTCCGCCACATTGTTTCTGCCTGATGGGAAAAAGAGGGGGAAGGGAAACCGCTATGTTAATAAATCACTTCCAGTGTATATTTTATCTATTTGTTTTTAATAGATTTATAATTCCGAAAATCGCTGCTAGAATCGCTTTTAAGTCTTTGTCCCAATTGGAGAAACCTTTAATTCAGTGCTTGACCTGAGCAATTAACTCCTCTAAAGTGGGAAATAGTAGCTTTTAGTGGGAAATTATGGGATTTTCTGCTAGCGCTTCTTACACCAAGAAAAGGGGATGCAATGTTTCAGGGTGCTGCAGCCTTAAGCCTCGATGCCAAGGGACGTCTTACCGTTCCCTCGCGCCATCGTGACGCGCTGCAGGCAACGTCCGCCCCCGCTGCCTCCAGCCTCGTGCTCACCGCGCATCCCGACAGCTGCCTGCTGCTCTACCCGGCGGCAGCTTGGGAACCAATACGCAATCGCGTCATGGCCTTTCCTTCGCTCGATGCGCGCTTCTCCGTGTGGAAGAGGCTGCTCGTGGGCTTCGCCGAAGAAGTCGAAATCGATGCTGCCTGGCGCGTGCTGATTTCGCCCGAGTTGCGCAAATTCGCCGGCCTGGAAAAGCCGGTGATGCTGGTCGGGCAGGGAAGCCATTTCGAAATCTGGAATCACGACATCTGGGAAAAGCAATTGCAGCAGCTGGCGGCGCAATCCCAGTTGCCGCCGGGGATGGAAGATTTTGCTCTGTGACCGCCTTTGGGGCTGAGGACTCGCGCGCAGCGGTGGCGCAAGACTCGCACCAGACGGTGCTGCTGGAGGAGGCGATCGATGCTTTGGCAATCCGTGCCGATGGCGCCTACGTCGATGCAACCTTCGGCCGTGGCGGTCACAGCCGCCTGATCCTCGACCGGCTGGGTCCGCGCGGGCGCCTGGTCGCGTTCGACAAGGATCCGGAAGCGGTCGCGGTTGCAACAAGAATAAGCGATGCTCGTTTCAGCGTGGTGCACGCGAGCTTCGCCGAACTGGCCGGAGTGCTCGATCGCCTCGGCCTGGAGGGTGTGGATGGGGTGCTGCTCGACCTGGGCGTGTCCTCGCCGCAGCTCGACGACGCCGCGCGCGGCTTCAGTTTTCGCCGCGGCGGCCCGCTCGACATGCGCATGGACACGAGCCGGGGGCAAACCGCCGCACAGTGGCTGGAAACGGCCAGTGAAGCCGAGATCAGGGAGGTGATCCGCGACTATGGTGAAGAACGGTTTGCTAAACAGATTGCAAAGGCGATTGTTGCTGCTCGGCAAGGAGGGCCAGTGGTCACCACAGGGCAACTTGCCGCTATCGTGGGTGCGGCCGTCCGCACGCGGGAAAAGCACAAGGATCCGGCGACGCGCACCTTCCAGGCTGTACGGATTTACCTCAATCAGGAGCTTGCGCACTTGTCGTTAGCCCTGCCGCAAATCCTCGATTTGCTGACACCGGGTGGTCGCCTGGTCGTGATCAGCTTCCACTCGCTCGAGGACCGCATCGTGAAACGCTTCATGCGCGACGCCGCGCGCGCCGATGTGCCGATACGCCTGCCCCTGCGCGAGAGCGAACTGCCTCAGCCCAGGCTGCGCCTGATCGGCAAGCCGGTGCGTCCGTCGGCGGAAGAAATCGCGGCCAACCCGCGCGCGCGCAGTGCCACCCTGCGCGTTGCCGAGCGCACCGAGGCTTGAGTTGGCGCGGATCAACCTCATCCTGCTGCTCGTGCTCACCGCCTGCGCGCTTGGCTTGGTGACTTCACAGCACCAGGCGCGAAAACTGTTTGCCGAGTTGGAACGGGAGCAGGAACGCGCCAAGCAGCTCGATGTCGAGTGGGGGCAGCTGCAACTGGAGCAAAGCACCTGGGCGATGCACGCACGTGTGGAGAAGATCGCGCGTGAGCGCCTGCGCATGAGCGTGCCCGATGCGAAGCGCACCCAGGTGGTAATGCCGGAGGCGGCGCAGGGGGCCGCGCGATGAATTACGCCGCCAGCCCGGTGCTCGCGCTGCGACTGCCCTTGTGGCGTTCGCGCCTGCTGCTCGCGCTCATCGCCGGCGGCTTTCTCGTGCTTGCCGGACGTGCCGTTTACCTGCAGGGCTGGAACAACGATTTTCTGCAGCAAAAGGGCGAATCGCGCTACAGCCGTGTGCTCGAGATCAGCGCCAATCGCGGCAGGATCACCGATCGCCATGGCGAGGCGCTTGCCATCAGCACGCCGGTGAAGTCGGTATGGGCGATTCCCGAGGAAGTGCAATATTCTTCGCAGCAGCGTGCCAAGCTAGCCGCGCTGCTGGAACTGCCGCCGCAGGAAATCGACAAGCGCCTGAACGAATCGACGTCCTTCGTCTACCTCAAGCGCCAGATCCCGCCGGAAGTCGCCGAACGCGTGAGCGAGTTGCACATACCCGGCCTGTTCCAGAACCGCGAGTATCGCCGCTACTACCCCGGCGGCGAAGTGATGGCGCATGTGCTCGGCTTCACCGGAGCTGACGATGTGGGCCAGGAAGGCATAGAACTCGCTTTTCAGTCGACACTGGCCGGCAAGTCCGGCAGCCGGCGCGTGATCAAGGACCGGATGGGGCAGATCGTCGAAGATATGGAATCGATCCGCGAGGCGCAGAACGGCCGCGATCTGGCGCTGGCGCTGGACGCGAAGCTGCAGAACCTCGCTTTCTCCCAGCTAAAGCTCGCCGTGGAGAGCAACAAGGCCAAGGCGGGTGCCATCGTGGTGCTCGACGCCAAGACCGGCGAGGTGCTGGCACTCGCCAATCTGCCTACCTACAACCCCAACAACCGCAGCCGCTTGTCGGGCGCGCAATTGCGCAATCGCGTCATTACCGACACGTTCGAGCCGGGCTCCACCCTCAAGCCCTTCACCGTGGCCCTTGCCATCGAACAGGGAAAAATCACCCCGGAGTCGATGATAGCGACGGCATCCGGCAGCTTGAGCATCGGCAAAGCAACCGTCCACGATGCCCATACCTTTGGCGACATGAGCGTGGCGCAGGTGATCCAGCGCTCGAGCAATGTCGGCGCCGCCAGGATCGCTCTCAGCCTGCCGGCGGAGGCGCTGTGGGGCATGTTCGACCAGGTCGGCTTCGGCAGCGTGCCGCGCCTGGGTTTTCCCGGTGAGGTCGGTGGCAGGCTGAGAGCGTACAAGACCTGGAGACCGATCGAGCAGGCCACCATGGCCTACGGCCATGGCATCTCGGTGTCGCTGCTGCAACTAGCGCGCGCCTACACCATTTTTGCACGCGACGGCGAGTTGATGCCGTTGTCGCTCGTCCGGGTCGACGCACCGCTCGCCGGCAAGCAGGTGATCTCCCCGGATACCGCGCGCAAGCTGCGCGCCATGCTGGAAATGGCGGTGCAACTCGGCGGCACGGCACCCAAGGCCCGGGTAATGGGCTATCGCGTGGCAGGCAAGACCGGAACCGCGCACAAGGAAGAAAACGGCGCCTATGCCGCGCACAAGTATGTGTCTTCTTTTGTCGGTCTTGCGCCGGCCTCCGATCCCAGACTGGTAATCGCAGTGATGCTCGATGAGCCTTCCGCCGGCCAGTACTACGGCGGTGCGGTGGCCGCGCCGGTATTTTCCGCGGTGATGGGCGGGGCGCTGCGCATGCTGGGTGTGCCGCCGGATGCGTCGCTCAAACCGCTGGAACTGCCGCCTGAAGGTTCCGAAATCAGGGAAGGCGTATGAAACCGGGCGCGAACCCCAAGGCGCAAGGCTCGAGTCCCGAAGCGCGACAGGCCAGACTCTTGCAACCTGCATCCCCGGGCGTGGGCGGTGAGCTTCGCGCCCCGAATTTGAGATCTTGCGCCTGGATGCTGCCATGAGCAAGACGGCGATCGACATACTGAGTCAGTTGCAGCACCAGGGAGCCAAAATCGGCGGCCTTAGCGCCGACAGCCGCGCCTTGCGCGCGGGCGACGCCTTCGTCGCCTATCCGGGCGCAAATGCCGACGGCAGGCGCTACATTGCCGACGCCGTCGCCGGCGGCGCAGCCGCGGTGCTGTGGGAACGCGAAGGTTTTTCCTGGGATGACGCCTGGCGTGTGCCCAATGTTGCCGTTGACGGGCTGCGCGCCATGGCTGGCGAAATCGCGCACGAGGTCTACGGCCGCCCTTCCGAAAAACTGTGGCTGGCGGGCGTCACCGGCACCAACGGCAAGACCTCCTGCAGCCACTGGATTGCGCAGGCGTTGAGCGCTCTCGGACGCAAGACCGCCGTGATCGGAACGCTAGGCAGCGGCTTCCCGGCTGCGCCGGGGAGTAAACCGGAGGCAGAACTTGCGCCGTCGGTGAATACCACACCGGATGCGATCGAACTGCATCGCCGGCTGGCCGAGTTCCTCAAGGAGGGTGCGCAGGGCGTGGCCATGGAAGTCTCTTCCATTGGCCTGGATCAGGGGCGGGTCAAGGGCTTACGGTTCGATGTGGCGCTGTTTACCAATTTTTCGCGCGACCATCTGGATTACCACGGCGACATGGAGCGTTACGCCGCGGTCAAGGCGCAACTGTTCGAAACACCGGGTCTGTCTGGCGCGGTGCTCAACATGGATGATGTGCTGGGCGTGCGCATCGCGCAGAAGCTCGTCGGCGGCAAAGTGGCGTGCGCCGGCTACAGCACCCATGCCGGGGTCGCCAGCGCCGCCGGACTGGAATTCTTCCTCGAGACCGAGAATATCCGCTTGACCCAGCAGGGTCTAACCTTCGATCTCGTGAGTTCCTGGGGGCGCGCCGAAGTACACAGCACTCTGCTTGGACGCTTCAATGTGGCCAACCTGCTCGGTGTACTGGGCGTGCTGCTCGGCGCCGGGGTGGCGCTGGAGCCAGCGGTTGCGGCGCTCACGGCGCTTACACCCCCGCCCGGGCGCATGCAGCGCCTGGGGGGCGAAGGAAAACCGCTCGCCGTGGTGGACTACGCCCACAGTCCGGATGCGCTGGAAGAAGTGCTCATGAGCCTGCGCCCGCTGGTGGGCGCGGACGGAGGGCGGCTGATCTGCGTCTTCGGCTGCGGTGGCGACCGCGACCGCGGCAAGCGCCCTTTGATGGGGGCGATCGCGGCGCGCAATGCCGATCAGGTGTTGCTGACCAGCGACAATCCGCGCAGCGAAGACCCACTGGAAATCATTACCGATATTCTGGAAGGTGTGCTGGGCGAGGATCAGCGACCCGGACAGGCGCCGCTGGTGATCGCCGACCGGCGTGAAGCGATCGCCGCAACGATCGCCAGCGCAGCCGCGGGCGACGTCGTGCTCATCGCCGGCAAGGGTCACGAGGATTACCAGGAGAGCGCCGGCCAGCGCGTTCCTTTCTCGGATGTCGCAGTGGCCGCAGAGGCGCTCTCGGCATGGACGCGATGATGGACTTGCAGGAAGCGGCACGGGGCGCAGGCGGCGAGGCGCGCGGGGCCAACGCGCGATTTGCAGCGGTAGCTAGCGATACACGCACCATCAAGGAAGGCGCGCTGTTCGTGGCGCTGCGCGGCGAGCGCTTCGACGGCCACGAGTACATCGCCGCGGCGCGCGCGCGCGGCGCGGTGGCCGCCATGGTCGACCGGCGCGCGCCATCGGCCAGCAGCGATTCGCCGCTGCCGCTCCTGGTCGTGGACGATACGCGGCTCGGCCTGGGAAGGCTCGCCGCCTATTGGCGCAGGAAGTTCAAATTGCCGCTGATCGCCGTGGCCGGTTCGAACGGCAAGACCACGGTGAAGGAGATGATTGCCTCCATTCTCGCCGAACACGCAGGGGCCGGGCGCTCCTGCGCCACTCCGGGAAATCTCAACAACGACATCGGCTTGCCGCTGACGCTGCTCGGCCTGCGCGCCGAACACAGCTGCGCGGTGGTGGAGCTGGGCATGAATCATACGGGCGAAACTGCCTATCTCGCCGGCATCGCGCAGCCGACCGTGGCCCTGGTGAACAACGCCCAGCGCGAACACCAGGAATTCATGCAAAGCGTGGCGGACGTGGCGCTTGAGCACGGCGCGGTGTTCGCGGCCCTGCCCGCGGACGGCGTGGCGGTGATCAATGCCGACGACACCTATGCCGATTATTGGCGCGGCGTGTGCGCGCCAAGGCGGGTGCTGGACTTCGGTCTCGAGCGGCCCGCGGCCGTGGGCGGCCGTTTCGAATTGCGCGATTTCGGCAGCGAAATCGTATTGCGTGCCCCCGAGGGGGAGGTGCCGATCAGCCTGCACGCGGCCGGGGTGCACAACGTGCGCAATGCCCTGGCGGCCGCCGCGGCGGCGTCGGCCGCCGGCGTCGGCCTGGCCGCGATTGCGCGCGGGCTCGCCGGTTTTGAGCCGGTGCAGGGGCGGCTGCAGAAGCAGACCGGCAAGCGCGGCACCATCGTCCTCGACGATACCTACAACGCCAATCCGGATTCGGTCATCGCCGCGATCGAAGTGCTCGCGCGCGCCGCGGGCACGAAATTCCTGGTGTTGGGCGACATGGGTGAAGTCGGTGCGCACGGCGCGGCTTTCCACGCCGAGATCGGCCGTTATGCCCGCGCCGCCAGGATCGATCGCTTGTACCTCCTCGGGGAACTCTGCACGCATGCGGCGGCGGCGTTCGGCGAGGGCGCGCAGCACTACGGCGATATCGACGCCCTCCTGGCCGCGCTCGAGCCCGGCCTCGGCGCCGGCGTGACCGTGCTCATCAAGGGTTCACGCTTCATGCGCATGGAGCGGGTAGTGCAGGCGCTAACCGGCGCCCAGGCGGGAGGACACTGAATGCTGCTCGAGCTTGCTCAGTATCTCGCCAAGGACATCCGCGCCTTCAATGTATTCGGCTACATCACGCTGCGCGCAGTGCTTGCCTGCCTCACGGCGCTGGCAATTTCGTTCATCGCCGGGCCGCTGGTGATCCGCAAGCTGACCGCCTACAAGATCGGCCAGTCGGTGCGCGGCGACGGCCCGCAGTCGCATCTCACCAAGGCGGGCACGCCCACCATGGGCGGGGCGCTGATCCTGGTTTCGATTGGCATCACCACGCTCCTCTGGGGCGATCTGTCCAACCGCTTTCTCTGGGCGGTGCTGGTGGTGACGCTGGGCTTCGGCGCGATCGGCTGGGTCGACGACTACCGCAAGGTGGTGGAGCGCAACCCGAAGGGACTGTCGGCCAGGACCAAGCTCTTCTGGCAGTCGGTGATCGGGCTGATCGCCGCCGTATACCTTGCTTTCGCCGTGTCGGCGCCGAGCAACGCCAAGATCTTCGACCTGTTCGCGGCGTGGGTGGGCAGCGGCTTTTCCATGACGCTGCCGCCCAAGGCCGACCTGATCCTGCCTTTTTTCAAGAACATCGCTTATCCGCTGGGCGTGTGGGGATTCATCGTGCTTACCTACTTCGTCATCGTCGGCACCAGCAATGCGGTCAACCTCACCGACGGGCTGGACGGCCTGGCGATCATGCCGGCGGTGATGATCGCCGGCGCGCTCGGCATCTTCGCCTACGTTGCCGGCAACACGGTGTACTCGAAGTATCTGCTCCTCCCCTATATTCCGGGCGCGGGCGAGCTGACGG
>ERZ1292630.802-Hain-H41-02um-R3-802-length-31895-cov-6_pt1 | contig 31895 bp, 34 predicted proteins | sample MGYA00564408_ERZ1292630 | MGnify/ENA primary metagenome ERZ1292630 (study PRJEB36523, sample SAMEA6512641) | groundwater metagenome | collected 2019-01-08 | study: AquaDiva: Metagenomics assemblies of 32 groundwater samples
CAAAGCCCAGTAGCGCATTTCCTGACGCGCTAAGCCGTCTAACTGACCTTTGATGATTTGCACGAACTCCTTGGCGCCAGCCACATTGATGCGCTTTTCGCCGCGCCGAATTGCATGCAACACCGCCGCCAGCCGCGCGGCGGTTTCCGCGTCAATCGCACTGGCGGAAACCAAATCTAATTTCACGCCGCCTTCCGCCTCGGCCAGGCTCGGCAAGCGATCAATATCCGCATGCTGCGCGACTCCAATCTCGCCTTTCAATTGCACCCCGCTCGCCATGCCGCGCTTGGGTTGCGGCTTTGCGCTCATAGTGGCCGCGCGCGCGCCTTCCCACACCGGCGCGGAACGCTCGTACTTGACGATGAATTCCATCGACAGTTCGTCGAATTGTTGTTTCATGCCCAATAGTTGATACAGATCGAATAGCAGCAACCACGGATGCAGATCGCGTGCCTCTGCATTTTCCTTGATGAAGTGCTGCAATGCGGAAATCGCCTCCGTCACGCGTTCATTGGCGTAGAGGATGGCTGCTTCTTCTACTGCGGAATGCGACTCGGCCGTCGCGCTCGCCCCGTCAAACGAAAATTCGTCGAACTCCACCATCTCCATTTCGGCGGGTGGCGGCGGCACTGATCTAGGCGCCTGGGTCGCAGGGCCGCCCGCAGGCAACTTGGGCGCGACCGGTCTAGGGGGCGTCAGGGTCTGGGGCTCTTCGCCCTTGCGTTTAAAAAAAGAAAATACCACGTGGTCTCGCGGAGAGGATGAACCGGGAATTAAACCATTAACCTGGGAGATGGGCGCTACTCGATTGCGTCCACCAGTATTTTATTACTTCGAACACTCATCATAATGGCAATACGCACCCCCTTCAAGCATTCGCGCGCACCAATAGAAAAAGGCGGCATGAAGCCGCCTTTTTTCAGTAAATACTAAGGTTATTTCTTTGCGTACTTTTGCCGGAATTTTTCCACACGACCGGCGGTATCCAGGATCTTTTGCTTGCCGGTGTAGAACGGGTGGCATTGCGAGCAGACCTCGATGTTCAAGGCACGGCTCATGGTCGAGCCCGTCTTGAATGTGTTGCCGCAGCTGCAAGTCACGGAAATTTCAGCGTATTCCGGGTGAGTTTCGGGTTTCATTGCCTAATCCTTAACAGGGTTCCCAGCCGACAGGGCTGGGGCAGAAAGGGCGCTATTATCCCTAATAACACCAGCCTATGCAAGCAGCCTTAGCCGCGCCGCATGGAATCGAAAAATTCCGCGTTGTTTTTGGTCGCGCGCAGTTTGTCGTGCAAAAACTCCATCGCTTCCAGATCATCCATTGGATACAGCACTTTGCGTAGCACCCAGATCTTTTGCAGCACATCCGGCTTGATCAGCAGTTCCTCGCGCCGGGTACCGGAGCGATTGACGTTGATCGCGGGATACAAGCGCTTCTCGGCCATGCGCCGGTCGAGATGAATCTCCATATTGCCGGTGCCTTTGAATTCTTCGTAGATCACGTCATCCATGCGCGAGCCGGTATCGACCAGCGCGGTAGCGATGATGGTGAGCGAGCCGCCTTCTTCGATATTGCGCGCCGCACCGAAAAAGCGCTTGGGGCGTTGCAGGGCGTTGGCATCCACACCGCCGGTCAGTACCTTGCCCGAAGCCGGGACCACAGTATTGTAAGCGCGCGCCAAGCGGGTGATGGAATCGAGCAGAATCACCACGTCTTTTTTGTGCTCGACCAGACGCTTGGCTTTCTCCAACACCATTTCGGCCACTTGCACATGGCGCGTGGCGGGCTCGTCGAAAGTCGATGCGACCACTTCACCGCGCACCGTGCGCGTCATTTCGGTCACTTCTTCCGGACGCTCATCGATCAGCAACACGATCATGACCACATCCGGATGATTGGCGGTAATGGCGTGCGCAATGTGTTGCAGCATGACGGTCTTGCCGGATTTGGGCGAGGCGACGAGCAAACCGCGCTGGCCCTTGCCGATGGGCGCGATCATGTCGATCACGCGACTGGTCAGGTTTTCTTCGGCATTGATATCGCGTTCGAGTTTGAGCGGCTTGGTGGGGAATAAGGGCGTCAGGTTTTCAAACAGGATTTTGTTCTTGGCGTTCTCCGGCGACTCGCCGTTGACCGTGTCCACCTTGACCAGCGCGAAATAGCGCTCGCCGTCCTTCGGCGTGCGGATCTCGCCTTCGATCGTATCGCCGGTATGCAGATTGAAACGGCGGATCTGGCTCGGGCTGACATAGATATCGTCTGGCCCGGCAAGGTAAGAGGTATCGGGCGAACGCAGGAAGCCGAAGCCGTCTTGCAGCACTTCCAGTGTGCCTTCGCCGTGGATGCTCTCGCCTTTGCGCGCTTGGTTCTTCAGAAGCGCGAAGATAAGATCTTGTTTTCTAAGGCGGCTTGCGCCCTCGACTTCGTGCGTGACAGCCATGTCCACCAATTCTTGGACGTGGAGTTGTTTGAGCTCGGATAAGTGCATAGACCTGTGGTGTCGTGTGAGGTGGAAAAATTTGTTGGGAAGGTGGTGCGGGGCCCGGGAGAGTCCCGGAATTTGAACAAGGCCCGTTAGGTTTCGTTATCGGGCGCTTGTTCAGGAAACTTTAGAAGCTAGCGTAGCCAGTTCAAACGTTGCTGTCAATAAACGCCGTCAATTGCGATTTTGACAGCGCGCCGACCTTGGTTGCCTCGACATTGCCGTTCTTGAAAATCATTAAGGTTGGAATGCCGCGAATGCCGTATTTAGGGGGGGTTTGTTGGTTTTCGTCGATATTCAACTTCGCGACCTTGATCTTGCCGGCGTATTCCTGAGCCACCTCATCTAGAATCGGCGCGATCATTTTGCAGGGGCCGCACCAATCCGCCCAGTAGTCCACCAGGACAGGCATCGCGGATTGCAGCACTTCTTGCTCAAACGAGTCGTCGGATACGTAATGAATGTGTTCGCTCATGGGGTCCTCATAACTTAAATCCCGCTTGAATTAGCGGTAGGGGATTGAAACAAAAAGAATTTTTGTTTTTTACGCGGAAAAGTGGTTCTATCCTAACCAAAAAATTAAGCAATGGGAAGCACTGTGAGTGGGGAAACAGAATCGCTTTTGTTCGCGCCCGCCCGAGGCTAAAATTGCGCCTTCGTCGATTCTCGAATAAAACCACCTTAAAAGGCACAGCATGACCTACGTCGTTACCGAATCCTGTATCAAATGCAAATACACCGATTGCGTGGATGTCTGCCCGGTGGACTGCTTCCATGAAGGCCCGAATTTTTTGGTGATCGATCCAGACGAATGCATCGACTGCACCTTGTGCGTGGCGGAATGCCCGGTCGAAGCGATTTTTGCCGAGGATGACGTGCCCGAGGATCAACGCGAATTCACCGCGCTCAACGCCGAGTTAGCCAAAACCTGGAAGGTTATTATTGAACGCAAAGCAGGCCCCGCCGACGCCGACGAGTGGGCCAAGGTAAAAGACAAACGCGCCCTGCTCGAACGCTAGATCCCTTTGCGGCGCGATGCCAGCCATCCTCACCTGCCGCGTATCAGAAACCGATTTACTGCGCGGCGCGGCGCAGTCGCTGATTGAAGCCGAACGGGCACGCCTGCCGGATTTGAGCGCCATCACGGTACTGTTACCCAACTTGCACGTAGCGCCGGCCGTGGCTCGCGCGCTAGGCCAGGCAGCGGGGCTGCCCACCCTGCTGCTGCCCACCTTGACCACCCTGCCGCAACTGGCGAAGCAAGCATCGCTTGATCAACCCTGTGTGCCGGACAGCGAACGTCAAAGCCTGCTGTATGGCGCACTTCGCGCACGCAAATGGTTTCGCGATGCCACGCTGTTGTGGCCGCTCACCGGCGAGTTGCTGAAATTGTTCGACGAGCTCACCCTCAACCAAGTTCGCCTGCCCGATTCCCACGACGATTTCCTGCAACAACTGGAAGCGGCCTATGCCGCCACCGCCGGCGCATCGCTGCAATTCGAAGCGCGCCTGGCGCATGGACTATGGCACGCGCTGCGCCATGACTTAGGCGCGCGCCTCGATGCCGCCAGCACTTATGCCTTGCAACTCGGCCAGCTTGCACAAACAGCGAACGCACCCTTATATGGTGTAGGGCTCACCGATCTGGCGCCGATCGAGCGTGATTTTCTGACAGCGTATGCCGAGCGGGCACCCGTCACTCTATTCACCTCCGACACGCTCGCCGAAGACGCCACGACCAGCGGCGCATTGCTGCGCGCGGCGTGGGGAAATCAGGCGTCAGGCATCGGGAGTCAGGCGTCAGAAGAACCAACACCGCTTTTTGAGCGCGCTGCGGCGCTGTGCGCGTCGGTTCCCGTGAGTCCCATTGCTGACAAGCTCAAGCTGTTCGGTGCGCAATCTTTGGAACAAGAAGCGCTCGCCGCCGCGACCCAAGTGCGGCTGTGGCTCACCGAGGGCAAACGCGACATCGCCATCGTCGCGCAGGATCGGCTCGCCGCACGCCGCTTACGCGCGTTGCTGGAACGCCACGCGATTTACGTCAAGGATGAAACCGGCTGGACGTTTTCCACCACCGCCGCCAGCGCCCTCATCATGCGTTGGCTGGATCTGGTGGCGGACGATTTCTATTACCAGGATCTGCTGGATTTTCTCAAATCGCCGCTGGTGTTGAGCCAGATGCCGCGCGAAGAGCGGCGCGAAGCGGTGTCCACTTTAGAGTTGCTGATCCGCGAACACAATGTCGTGTCGCGCTTGGCGCACTATCTCGACTTGGCGCGCGGCAATGATGCCTTGGCGTGCATTCCCTTGCTCGAAGCACTGCATGCGGCGCGCACCGGCTGGCAAACGCGGCGCGCGCAGCCGCTGCGCGATTGGCTCAAGCTGCTGACCAGCACCCTGTCGCAACTCGGCATGCTGGAGCCGCTGGCGCGCGATCTCGCCGGCGGACAAATGCTGGACATGCTCGCGCGCGCGGAACGCGAATTGGAAACGGCATCGGAAACCTTTCGCTTTGCTGAATGGCGGCACTGGTTGAATCAATGCTTCGAGCGCGCCACTTTTCTCGATACGGGTATTGATAGCACTATCGTCTTCACTCATCTGCCAGCAACGCGTTTGCGCACCTTTGACGCTACCCTGCTCTTGGGCTGCGATGCGCGCCATTTGCCGTCGCCGCCTGCCGCGACGGTGTTTTTCAATCAATCCGTACGCGCCAGTTTGAAATTGCCCACCTGGCGCGATGCGTGGCTGGTCGAGCAAAGTGATGTGGCGGGGCTGCTCGCGCGCTCAAACGCGGTGTTGGCGACTTGGCAAGCATTCCAGCAAGGCGAGCCGAATTTGTTAAGCCCCTTGTTCGAGTTGCTCGAAACCTGTCACACCCAAGCCTACGGCGTGAATCTGCGCGATACGCGGCTCCATGCTTTGTTGAAACCGCCCCCCATCCTCGCACCCGATTTAGCGCAAGTGCAACCCGCGCCTCAACTGGATACGGCGACGATTCCTCAGGAAATTTCCGCCAGCGCCTATGGCAGTCTGATGAACTGCCCCTACCAATATTTCGCGCGCCATGTGCTGAAACTGAATGAGCTGGACGAAGTGCAACTCACCATGGAGAAGCGCGATTTTGGCAGCATCGCGCACCACATTCTGCATCGATTCCATCACAGCTATCCGACGCTCAATGATGAGACCGATGCACACTGGGAAGTCGTGTTGCACGAGATCAGCCAGCACGTGTTCGCCCCCATGCTGCGCATCAATTACCTGAGCCGCGCTTGGCTGACAGAATGGGAAAAAATGATTCCCGCCTATTTGGCCTGGCAGCGCGCACACGAGGCCCAAGGCTGGCAATGGCACAGCGGCGAAGCGGCGGAACGTCTAGCCATGGCGCTGGCCAATGGCGCGCCCTTGACCCTCAAAGGCACCCTCGACCGCCTGGATGAAGGCGGTGGCGGGCGCACTGTGATCGATTACAAAATGAAAGCCAAGAGCGATCTGCGCAAACAGTTGAAGCTGCCGGGCGAGGATGTGCAGTTGCCGGTCTATGCGCTGTTGGCGGGCGAGCGCACCACGCAAGCCACCTACTTGAGCTTTAACCAGGATGGGGTGGAAACCGTGCAACCGGAAGGCGAGATTCAGGAACTCGCAGCGGAGGTTGCGCGGCGCTTGCAAGCAATTTTCGAAGCCTTGCATGCGGGCGCCGGCCTGCCTGCTCAAGGCGCGGAAGCCGCCTGCGCGCAATGCGAAATGGAAGGCGTGTGTCGGCGCAGTTATTGGACCAGCCCGGGGACACATGGATAACGCCGGCCTCTCCCCTTTGGTGCGCGACGCCCTCGATCCCACCCGCAGTGTGGTGGTAGAAGCCTGCGCCGGCAGCGGAAAAACTTGGCTCCTGGTGTCACGCATCATCCGGCTATTGATTGATGGCGCGGACCCTTCGGAAATCCTCGCCATCACCTACACGCGCAAAGCGGCGCAGGAGATGCAAGCACGGCTCAACGATTGGCTACGCTTGCTGGCTACGGCACCAGAGGAAACAGTGCGTGCGTTTCTGTATGAACGCGCGCTGAGCGATGCGGAAATCACCCGCGCCCTGCCGCGCGTGCGCGGCTTGTTCGAGTTGGCGCTGACCAGCCGACCGGCGCTGACCATCAACACCTTTCACGGCTGGTTCCTCGATTTATTGCAGCGCGCGCCGCTCAATGCAGGCGCGGCGGGCAATGTGGCACTGCTGGAGCAAACCTCACCGCTGATCGAGGAAGCCTGGCAAGGCTTGGCCGAGCAATTGCTCGACGCGCCCGATTCTCCCGTCGCGCACGCCTTGAATAATTTATTCCGCGACTATGGGCTGACCAGCACCCGCAACGTGCTGCAACGCTTCATCGCCAAGCGCGCGGAATGGTGGCGCTATACGCATAACCAAGACGATCGGGTGGCGTTCGCCCTGGATCAACTGCAAGAAGAATTGGGCGTGGCATTCGATGAGCCGGTTTTAGAACCGCTGTTCGCGGATGAATTGCTGCTAGCTTCCCTTGAGAAATTTGCTGGGCTGTTGGAGAAAAACGGCACTGACGCCGATCTCTCTCATACCGAGATGATTCGAGCAGGGCTCATCGCATCCGATCTTCCACACCGTTTCGAAAGAATTTGCCGTGCATTTTTCAAATTAGACGGCGAACCCTACGCGCGCAAAACCAGCAAGGCACGAGCAGCACGGTTGCAAGCCGAAGAAGAACAATACAGCCGACTCAACGAACGGCTCACCACACGATTGAATCACGCCAAAACCACGCTGACCGAGCAACGCGCCTTGTGCTTCAACCGCGATGCCCTACGCTGCGGCGAAGCCCTGCTCGCGCATTATCAGCGCCTGAAAGATGCACGTGGCGTGCTCGATTTCACCGACATCGAATATCGCACCCACACCTTGCTCACCGAAGACGACCATGCCGCCTACATGCAGTACAAGCTAGATGCGCGCTATCGGCATATCCTGCTCGACGAGTTTCAAGACACCAATCCCTTGCAGTGGCAAATCCTGAAGAGCTGGTTCGATGCCGCCGTCGGTGCGGAGCGTACGCCACATGTGTTTGTCGTCGGCGACCCGAAACAATCCATCTATCGCTTTCGCGGCGCAGATGCGCGGCTGTTCAATCTGGCCAAACAAGAACTCGGCGAACATTTCGGCGCGCGCCATTTGACGCAAGATGCCTCGTGGCGCAACGCGCAGCCGATCCTCGACGTGGTGAACCGTTTATTTGCGGCGGAGTCCACCTTCACCCCTTTCCAGCCGCATCATGCGCATCAATCCAGCCTTCCGGGCCAAGTGTGGTTGCTGCCGCTGGAAACGAAAACGGAAGCCGCCGAAGCCGCGCAGACCGGCCTGCGCAACCCGCTCACCACGCCGCTGGCAGATGCCGCGGAATCCGCACACCAGCGCGAGGCGGAACGCATCGCCAACAGCATCCAATCCATCGTCGGCCAATGGGCGATTACTGACAAAAGCACGCGCCGCGCCGCCGAATACCGCGACATCATGCTACTCACACGCATGCGCACGCATTTGCGTGTGTACGAAGATGCGCTGAAGCGCGCCGGCATTCCTTTCCTGACCTCGCGCCGTGGCGGCTTATTGGAAACGCTCGAAGCGCGCGATCTAAGCGCCTTGTTGGAATTCCTGGTGCTGCCTTATGCCGATCTTAAACTGGCGCAAGTGCTGCGCTCGCCGCTGTTTAGCGCGAGCGACCATGATCTTCTGGCTTTGGCGCAAGCAGGTGAAGGCTCATGGTGGCGTCGGCTCAATGTCTTGCTTGCAGCGGGCAGCGCGTCTGAGCCGCTCACGCGCGCACATGCCCTGCTCGGCAGCTGGCGTCAGGCCTCCGACCAATTGCCGGTGCATGATTTGCTCGACCGCATCTATCACCAAGGCGACGTGCTGGCACGCTACCGACGCGCTACGCCTGCCGCCTTGGCCGATTCGGTAGAAGCCAACCTGCTGAGCTATCTCGAACTCTCCCTCACGCTGGAAGGCGGACGCTATCCGAGCCTGCCCAAATTCATCGACGAATTGGCCGTGCTGCGCCGCGCGCGCGACGAAGAAGCACCAGACGAAGGCCAAGTGGCCGACGCGGAAAACGCCGTGCACATCTACACCGTGCACGGCGCCAAGGGGCTGGAGCGGCCCATCGTGTGGCTGGTCGATGCGCATCGCGTCACTCCCGCCAAGGACGCCTATAGCGCGCTGGTGGATTGGGCGCCGGGTGAAACTGCACCCACGCACTTTTCCCTCACCAGCACGCAAGATGAACGCGGCCAAGCACGCGCGTCCCACTTCGCGCGCGAAGCGGAATTGCTGCAACGTGAAGAACTCAATTTGCTCTACGTCGCTATGACGCGCGCGCAGCAATATTTGATTGTGAGCGGCTCCGAAGCCAAGAATTCTCAGCGTCCCAGTTGGTATGCGCGACTCGCCGGCGTGATGGAATCGAATAGCGATCTCACCCCGCCGGATCAAGCGCCGCTCGCCGCACCGACTACTGCCGACAACACGCCGCTTACTACTTTAGATGACGCACGAACCCTCCCGGAAGTCGGCCCCGCCTGCGGTCAACGCACACAAATCATCGAAACCCCCGCCATGCGCCACGGCACCCTGCTGCACCGCCTGTTGGAACAACTCGCCCCACCGGCTCCCGCGAAAGATAAAACCTACTTACGCCAAGAGTTGGCCATAGCAGAAGTCACTTTCGAAACCCTATGGCGTGAGGCGCAAGCCATCCTCAGCGCATCGCACCTGGCCCGCTTCTTCGACCCCGCCCAATATCGCCGCGCCTGGAACGAGCTGCCCTTCCTTACCGCGAACGGCGACTTTCTGCGCATCGACCGCCTGGTGGAATTCGAACACGAAATTTGGGTGTTGGATTACAAGAGCACGGAAGCCGCGAGCGAAGCGACGCTCGCGCAAGCCGCGAAACCGCATCGCGCGCAACTTCAAAATTATCTGACTGCGATGCAGTCGCTTTTTCCAGGCAAACAAATGAAGGGCGGGGTAATATTCAAAAGTGGGCTGATGTTTGAAATCAACAGTCCAAAATAAATACAGGCACATCGATATTGGTTTCACCCGATTCAAACAACCTTCCAGGAGCAGACATGATCTTCACGCCCGACCTCGTAGCAGAGCTGGAAATCCTCGCGCGCTATGACTTATCCACGATAGGCGAAGGCATTAAGGTGCACAAAACGGCGGAGCCGAGTGTGATCGCCGCCACGCAGCGTTTGTTCGACAAGGGCTTGATCTCGCTTGCCGATGGCGGCTATCTGACCCACTTAGGCTTGGGGGTGGCCGAACATGTGCAGGCGCTGATTACTGTTCTGAAAAAATAATGACGGCAGAAGGTGCAACTGCGGATGAAGTCGTCGCCGCAACGCGCACCTGGCTCGAACGAGCAGTCATCGGCCTGAACCTGTGCCCCTTCGCCAAGGCCGTACATGTGCATCAGCGTGTTCGTTATCAGGTGAGCAACGCGCAATCTACAGCAGCATTACTGGAAGACCTCAGCAGCGAACTACACGCATTACACGCAGCAGACCCGAACCAATGCGAAACCACGCTGCTGATCCACCCCTATGTATTGACCGATTTTATCGAGTACAGCCTGTTTCTGCGCACCGCTGAAGCAACCATCTCCAAGCTGGGATATGCGGCGGAGTTTCAACTCGCAAGTTTCCACCCTCAATACCAATTCAGCGATGCAGGGCCGGATGATATCGAGAACTACACCAACCGCTCGCCCTATCCCACGCTGCATCTATTGCGCGAATCCAGCATCGCGCGCGCGGTCGCTGCCTTCCCCGACGCCGCCGATATTTATGAGAAGAACATAGAGACTTTGCGCCGGCTTGGGCATGCCGGCTGGCAGCGCTTATGGCGGGACATGTAACACCGGCATCCTACCGGCATTCAAGCAGGGATGCTTGCGCTACATAATTATGCAACGATAAAACACCACGGTGAGAAGGGTTGCCGCAGCGATAACGATCTTACTGAATGAGTGCCCGGCGGTTAAAAAAACCTCATGCATGGTCTATGTTTATTATTTGTTCAACCAAAAGGAGAGCGCCATGCATAAATCAGTTCACCTATCCGGCCTGCTTGCCCTATTGATCGCCGCCACGAGCGGCGCATGGGCCCAAGAGGCCAAAACCCCAGTAAAAGAGCAAGCCAATACAAAGACGCAACAACAAGAGCCAATTTATGGCTCGCAGTTAATGACCCAGAAAGAGCGCAACGCGCATCGCGCTAAAATGCGCGCCGCCAAAACCGATCAAGAGCGCGAGCAGATCCGTCTAGAACATCACAAGCTAATGCAGGCGCGCGCCAAGGAGCGTGGCGTCACGCTGCCCGATGAACCGCCCGCAAGCGGCAAGGGCATGGGGCCTGGCCCCGGGATGGGCGGCGGCATGGGGCCTGGATCGGGAATGGGTGGCGGCAAAGGCGGCGGCCGATAACCTGCCCTGCGCGCACTACGGAACCGCCCGCAAGGGCGGTTTTTTTACGCGCCGCGCCGAGTCAGCCGCGCATAGAAAATCGCACACAGATAAAACACTACGGCCAGTAACACTTCAGCCCCCGCCAGCCAGGCTGCGATGCCGCGCTCGGCATAGGCACGCACCACGCCCTCGGTGAAATACAGCAGAATCAACATCGACGACCACTGATAGGTGTAGCGCTTGCCGCGCAAAATCCCGAATAGCGGCAACAGCAGCGGTACGATTTTGAGAACCAGAACCACGCGTGAAGTCGGCGCCAGCCATGCCTCCCACACTAGCGTGAGAAAAATCAGCGCAATCAGGCTGGCGATGCAACCATAGTGCAGCCAACGCAGCATAAAAACGCGATTAGTCATGATGGCAAGATTTGCAAAAATTTTTATTTGCCGCTCGCCAACGCTACCAAGCGCTCACGCGCGGCGCTTGCTTCGGCGACGAAACCATCGAACTCGATGCGCTGTAATCGCTCTCCGATCCGCAAATCGAAGCCGTCGCTATCCAGGCCGATCATCGCGATCGAATCGGCATTCATCCCCCGATCGCGGCCCGCGTACACCGCCAGCGCATCGGCGTGATCGGTATTCATGTGCGCGAGGATTGATTCCTCCACATCGATCAACTGACTGGCAAGCGCGAGAAAATCTGTTGGGCTGACCCAGCACGCTTGGGCGAAGCCGGCAATCGAGCGGATGTGATGCGGCTCGATGCGGTAAAAGGCGAAATCGAGTGCGAGCAGCGGCTCCGCTTCGGGAAAATAGCGCAAGTATCGGGCGCGAATATGGTGTGCATCGTCAGGGCCAATCAACTTGGCCTCGCCCATCAGCGCCAAACGCGGCCGAGATTGCGCCTGGCTGCCCGGATCATGCACGGCCAGGCTTACATTCGGCGCATGGTTAATATTATGCGTGTGTTCAGCCAACGCGCTGATCAAAATGACTGGCCGCCCTAAATGGTCGGTCACATAGTCCACGAACGAGCCGTAAGGGTAACCGGCAAGTTTTTGCGACAGGGTGGAGAGCGCACCGTAATGGTAGCGACGCAGTAGGCGGCGGGCTGCTTGGCCGGGAGTCAGTTCGACGGGCATGATGTGCAATTAACCTCGTTTCAATGATGCGGCAAGTATAACAGTCAGCGCCTTGACACCGCCAAGAGGCGGGTGCTAGCTTGCCCGACCATGCACATCCCCTTACCGAATTCACGCAAAATATTTGGCTTCCTGCGCTTTGTCGCTTACCGGTTCGAGGATGACCGCTGCGCACAAGTCGCCTCCAGCCTCACCTTCACCACCCTGCTCTCGCTGATCCCTTTGATCACGGTGATGGTGACCGTATTCGCGGCTTTTCCCGTATTCTCCGACCTGATGACGCAGATCAAGATCTTTATGCTGATGAATATGGTGCCGGAAGTCGCGGGCAAGGTCATCACGGTGTATATGACGGAATTCTCAAGCAAAGCGGCCAAGCTCACCATGCTCGGCATTGCCAGTTTGACGATTACCGCGCTGTTGCTCATGTATACCATCGACCACGCTTTTAATGCCATCTGGCGCGTGCGTAAACCACGCACGGTATCGCAGCGCTTCCTCACTTATTGGACGGTGCTGACCATCGGCCCGATTATCCTGGGCGCGAGTTTGTCGGTGACTTATTATCTGGTCAGTTTTTCGCTCGGTTATGTGAAACACATCCCCCTGATGGGGCCGACCGCGCTCAAGCTGGTCCCGGTCGCGCTGATGTCGCTGGCGTTTACGCTGCTGTATGCCGCCGTGCCCAACCGCTATGTGCCGTGGAAGCATGCCCTAGTGGGGGGTATTTTTGCCGGCATCGCGTTCGAATTGATGAAGCGCGGGTTTGCCTGGTATATCACTTCTTTTCCGACCTACACCCTGATCTATGGCGCGTTCGCCACCTTCCCGATTTTTTTATTGTGGATTTATTTTTCTTGGTTGGTGATCCTGCTTGGTGCGGTGATCGCCGCCGCGCTCTCGCATTGGCGCGGCGGCACTTGGCAAATCATACGTGCGCCGGGCTGGCAGTTCGAGGCCGCGCTGCGCCTATTGCAAGCGCTCGCGGAGGCGCAGCGCGCGGGCCATAGCATCAAGCTGGCTTGGCTCAGCCAGCACGTCGATTTGGGATTGGATGAAATGGAAGCCTTGCTCGATCGGCTGGCGCAAGCGAATTTCGTACGTCGCGCCGATAAGGATGCTTGGCTGCTGTTGCGCGCGCCGCAGGAAATTTCTACCGCGGACGTGTTCCGACTGTTTGTATTCGATGCCAAATCGAAAAGCGCCGCGGACGACGCCTATCAAACCCTGCTCGGTAAACTCGGGGAGCAATACCAAGCAACGCTCACGCCGACACTGGCGGACTTGCTGCCTGCCCCAGAACCACTAGTTAAAGAAGAATAAATCCAAGCTATCGGTCTGCTCGATCAAGCGCGTGGCGCGCGCTGTATGGGTCACGCCTTCGCTTCTCACTTCAAATTCACGCATCGGCTGAAAGCTGCCGCGTGCCCCCACCATCCTTGCCGCTTGATCCAGTGCCGGCACGGCAGGCAGCAGCAAAGCGGGTTGGAACAGGGCGTCGGGCGCGGATATCACTGGTTTAATCACAATGGCTGTCGCGTGCGGCGCGAGCATCTGAGCACCGAGTTCCAGGTTGTTGTCGGCGGTAGATTGCATCCAGCGTACGATCGCCACACCGAATTCACCCGTGCTTTGAGGCCCCAAGCCAATAATGTCGCCCACTTTAATTTTCGACACGCTGGCCGAATCTTTGACCAAGGCCACACCGCCCGCACTCTCGTTCAGCACCTGCCAGTTGGCGCAATTGTAGGTCTGATAACTGCCCGTCGCTTGCATCGGGTCAGACACTTGCAGGGTGATCATCACGTCGCTGTCGGCGTCTGGCACACCTGGCAACACATCCTGGCTCAATGCATGGTACAGCGAAGAAATCCCACTACAAATATACAGGTCGGCTTGCGCCGACGTGCGATTGAATACGCGCTTCGGCGCGATGCCCCATTGCTTGATCAAGCGTTTAAGCATCTCGCGGTAACTCGGCTGCTTGGCCGCTTCGGGCAGACCGAGTTTTTTCGGCGGTGCACCGCCATCCAATTCCTGCACATGCTGGTGCAAGGTGCGCGCTAAGGGAATGGTGTTGAGAATAATGTCGGTGCGCGCATCAGTAACGCCAGTATGGTGCGCCAGTGCCTTGGGCGGTTTGTCGCCATCAAGGCGCGCCAAAAACAAGCCGTGCATATTTTCCGCTTTGCCCAATGACTGCAACATAGCGTGGTAGCCAAACCGCGCCAGATAAGCTTTCACCTCCGCCAACTGCCCTTGCTGCAGGCGATAAGGATCGGCCAACGCGATCAACAGTATTTGCTTGAAAAAGTGATTGACCGAAGCTTTGCTGTCTTCGGCAATCGCCTGCTCGTGCAGATTTTGCCGCGCCGCATACCAATAGAGCTGATTTAACTCAAACCACACCCCCGACGGAGTCGGACGATAGGTTTCGTAATAAACATCGAGAATCGCACCCAGCGATTCGATCGCACGCGCAATCGCCAAGGGCGCGAGCTTATTGGCGCCAAAATTGATACGCCGCCCGCTCAGATCAAGCAATGCCCGCTTATAACCATTGGCTAACTCGGTTAAAAGTTCACGCGCGAGGTTCGCGGCTTGCTTATGTTTCTCATGCAAGGGAAGCGGCTTGCTTACATACAGTTGCTGTAGCGCGGGGGCCAACATCTGCACGCTTGCGCGGTAAATATCCAGCAATTTGATACGCGTATCCTCCGCCAGCTTGATGCTGTTTAACGTGGCAATCGCATCCGCGAGCTTGCGCCCTGCTTCTTGACTATTCGCGAGCGGCAACGCATCCAGCCACTCCTTGACTTGCTTGGGCCGGGTTTCTACGGATAGATTCGGAACCGCTTGATATTCAGGTACGGATATTTTGATGTCCATTGCGGTTCGATCAGCCCCTTTGAATAGCCTTGGATTCTAGGAACATTGATGCGGTTTGTAAAATGTTCTTTCCATAAGGATTATCCAATGATGAAACGGCTGTGGAACCTTCATACGCTACATTCAGCGCTTACGCCGGCTGTTCATTCATTTTACGCGGCCCAAATCCATACACGGCGAGCCCAAGCAAGGCCATCGCCCACACAATTACCGCGCCCGAAGGCAGATCCCACCACGCGGAACCGATGAGGCCTACTGCATAAGAAAGCGCGCCCATCGCATACGCGACCACCAAGCGCTTCGGCTCGGGATAAAGCCGCGTCGTCATCGCCGGCACGATGAGGCTGGCGAACACTAAATAAATGCCCACCAATTGCACCGATGCGGTAACCGCAAACGCGAACAAAATATAAAACCCCGCGCGGCCAAAACGCTGGCGCATTGTGAACCACAATAAGGCCACCCCCAGACTGACCAAGGCGGCTAACGGTAACTGCTGATAGCTCACCCACAGGATTTGCCCGACCAGCAAATCTTTTAAATGCTCGCCGCCATGCGGATTGTGCGCAAGCAATAAAATACTGCCTGTCGCCGCCAACACGAACAAGACGCCGATCAAGGCCTCTTGCACTTCCGGCCAGCGCTTCTCTGCATAGGTCAGCCACAAGCCACCCAATAAGGCAGCACTCACCGCAGCCAGTTGCACGCCGAAACCTTGCGGCTCGAATCCCATGAGGTCGGCGCCGATCACGCCCAGGCCTGCGATTTGCGCGATCGCCAGATCGATAAACACAATCCCGCGCGTGAGCACTTGCATGCCCAGCGGCACATGGCTCGCCAACACCAACACACCGGCCAGAAAAGCAGGAATCAGGATAGAAAATTCCAAGCCGCTCATATTCATTTCAAGGCCCCCAGCAATCGCTGCACGGTGTCATCGAACAAGCCGAACAAATCCTTGCTTTGCGCGTCGGCGCCGACTGTGAACGGCAACACCACGATGGCGAGCTTGGCGTGCTCGGCCAACCACTCGGAAGCGCGGCCGTCGTTATACGCAGCGCGTATCACCATCTTGGCCGGTTGCCGCTGCAATTGCGCGAGCACTTCCGCCAGGTAGCCGCTATTTGCTTCCACGCCAGGCTTCGGCTCCAGCGCGGCGACTTCGCGCAGGCCCAGCCAATTCTCCAGATAAGGGAAGCCTTTATGCTGCACCACAATGGATATGCCTTTGAGCGGGGCTGCCTGCGCTTCCCAGCCTTGCAGCGCCGCTTTCCAGCGCGCGACAAAACCTTGGTGGCGCGCCGCATAGAACGCCGCATTCGATGGATCGAGTTGCGCTAAGCGTTGCGCCAACGCATCGGCCACCGGCAGAAAATTGCGCGGGTCGGTTTGAATGTGCGGATTGCCGCCGGGATGTACATCGCCCTCGGATCGATCCAAGCGCGTCGGAATTTCCAGCTTGCGCACATAATTCGCCGCCTCGAAATAACCTGGCTTGCCGGGCTGGATGTTGGCATTGCTGGATTGGCGCAGCAGAATCGGCAACCAGCCAATCTCCAATTCCGATCCGGTACAGACCAGCAAATCCGCAGCACGCGCACGCGCAATAAGGCTGGGGCGCGCTTGGATGCGATGCGGATCTTGCAGCGCAGTGGTGGCGGTATAAATCGACACCTTTTCTCCGCCCAGCTCTTGCGCCAGCGCGCCCCACTCCGGCTCGCAGGCCAACACATTCACGGCGGCGCTGGCAGAGAGCGTTGCACCGAAGAGCATTAGTGCGATCAACAGCTTCATTAGTATGTTCATTTCAGGCTCCTAGAATTGATGCGCGCCATGCGCGCCGAGGCTCATCTGGTATTGCAGGAAGAGCTGATTGTCGGTCACGCCCTGCCGCGATTTGTCTTGCGCCACTTGCAGGCGGATGCGGCTAAATTCGCTCGGGTTGTAATCGAACATCAAGCTGTTTTTAGAGGGGCGATACGCGGGGCGCGCCAAGCTGGCGTTGTTCAAACCGTAATCGACGTTGCCGGTATCGAGTTGATCGCGACGCAAACCCACGCGCCAACGCGGCAGGAATTGATACACCCCTTGCAGATAGCCGCCGGATTGGCTGGACGAATAGCTATCCAAGCGCGCAGTGGACTCGGTATCGTAAGTCAGGCGGCCATCTTCCTGCCGCCGGAAATATTCGCCTTGCAGCTTGAATGAGGTGTTAGCCGTGTTGCCCTCGGGCGCCCATTTCCACACGAAATCGCCGATCCAAAGTTTGCTGCTGCCGCTGAAGGCGTTCTTGACCGCACCGCCCGCCAAATTGGTCTCGTCGTATTCGCGGCTCTGGGGCCGGGTGCGCAGATAAGACAGGCCGGCGCGCCAACTGTGGCTGACGCCCACATCTCCGCCCACATCTCCGCCCACATGACCGAACACGGCACCGCTCCCGGCGCCATTTTTATTACGATCGGTACCCGGGAAATTCGCCCCGCGCCCTACTTCCGCACCCAGTTCCAAGAAAGTTTCAGTCGGCGCAAGCCATTTCACCTGCACGCCATCCTGGCCCAATTGCGTGCCCAGAAAAGCTTGGTAGGCCAGCGGGTTATCGGCGAAATCCCAAACATGCGCGTGCTGTTCGTTGAGGTAGCCGATGCCGGAAAAGAAGCGGCCCGCCTTGAGCGTGAAGCCTTGCGACAAGCCGATGGTTTGAATGAACGCTTCTTCCACGGACACGCTGTTATCCGATGCCATGGCCAGATTCAGCCCGCCGTAGAAATTCGGATCGATGTTGGCGTAGACGCCCAACTCCGATTCCGCCAGGCTGAAGCCGCGCTTACCCGGACCGATTTCCCCGCCTGGAATAAAGCCGGTGATGCGGTATTTGTCCGGGTCTTGCGAGAGGTTGGCATAGGTGCCGGACAAGATGAGCGAGATGCCCGGATTGAAAGCATTGGCCCCGGATGAGACCGCCGGCTGGGGCGCCGCCGCGACTTGGCTGGCTTTCTCGTCGGCCTTGGCTGCCGTGGATTGCGCCGCTTTAGCGGTGCTTTCCGCTTGTTGCAGACGCGCTTCCAGCGCCTGAATCCGCGCTTCGTAGCTTTGTTTCAATTGTTGAATTTCGGCGGAGATTTTTGCCAAATCCGCATCACTCGCGGCCATGGCCAGATGCGGGAAGAGCAACGGCAATGCGCTGCACGCGCTCAAAATTTTGCGCAACATAATGGACCTCACTTAAGCAAAGACGATAAAACTTCGACGGCCTGGATCAAGCGACGAAGCAGGAGAGCGGCTTAAGCGAGAATAGGGGGAGCGCGGGATTGGTAGGGATGGTGTAGCGCCGGCAGTGCGGCTGGCGCATCGAACTGGGCAATTGCTCTCGCCAGCTGCGGCAGAGCGAAGTGGAGCGGCGTGGCGGGCGCCCCCGCGCCGGCATGGGCAAAGGCTACGCATTTTGCGCATTGCTCCGAATGCGGGAGCTGTTGATCTTGCTGCGAGTTTGTTGGCGACGCGGTATGCGAAACCCCATGCCACAGCGCGCCTTGCTGTGCGAACAGCAAGGCGAAAGCAAGGATCAGGCTATAGAGGGGACGGTTCAGCATAGTGAGGCTGGGCATGTTAGCAGCCGATTATGCGGCAAATCAAGCCTTCTTCTTCGCCCGCGGGTGCGCCGCGTCATACACCTTGGCCAAATGCTGCCAATCGAGGTGAGTATACATCTGCGTGGTGGAGATGTTGGCGTGGCCCAGCATCTCCTGCACCGCGCGCAGGTCGCCGCTGGATTGCAGCAGGTGCGAGGCGAAGGAATGGCGCAGCATGTGCGGATGCACATGCACATCCAAGCCCAACTTCTTGGCCCAGTAGCCGACTCGTAATTGCACCGCGCGCGGGGAAAGTGGGCGACCTGTCCGGTTGAGAAAAATATGCATCTCTTCCGGCGGCGCTATCGCCGCACGCTGCACCAGCCATTTTTGCAAGGCTTGCACGGCAAATTGCCCGACTGGCACCACGCGCGTTTTTGCGCCCTTGCCGGTGACGCGCAACTCGGCCTGCTGGAAATCCACATCGCCCAATTTGAGCCCGGTCAATTCCGCCAGGCGCAGACCGGAGGAATAAAACAACTCCAGGATCGCGGCATCGCGTACGGCGAGCGGGCCGGAATCATCGGTGCCGACCAAGCGCGTGGCCGCGTCGGGCGAGAGCGCATCGGGTAATTTCTTTTCATGCTTGGGAGCTTTGAGCCCCATACAGGGATTGTGGGTGTAGCCGTGGTCACGCGCCAGGTAACGGTAAAACGTGCGCCAGGCGGAGAGCATGCGCGCCAGCGTTTTGCCGCTTAAGCCGCGCCCATGCAGCTGCGCCACGAAGCGGCGCATTTGGTGGATTTGCAAATCGGCGAGCGGTAGTGCTTGAGCCAACTCGAGCAGCGTGGTGACGTCACGCTGGTAATTGACGCAAGTGAGCGGCGAGAGACGCCGCTCGTGCGCAAGATGGGAGATGAACCCCGCGAGCAGTGATGCGTCGGGGTGGGTGGAAGCGGCTTTACTCTCGGCCGATTTCATTCGTGAGCGCACGATCGAGCGCCACGCTAACGATTTCGCCCAAACGCTTGAGATAAAGGGTCCCCATGCCTTGATAGAAGCGCCCTGCATCTTCGCTCGCCAGCACCAGCATGCCAAAAGTGTGAGTGGTGCGCAGCGCCACCATGGCGAAGGATTTCAGATGACCGCCCTCCTCGCCAAACCAACTGCCAGTTTCATACAGCGCGTGCGGGCCACAGGAAGGATGGGATAAACCCTCCGCATACACACGCAATTCATTGCTGGTAGGGGTGAATTCGGGTCGCTCGGATACTGGCATTTCGCCGCGCCAAAGACGCAAGCCAATGTGCGGCACCGCAAAATCTTCGCGCAGATTAAAATAAATCGCATGTAGCAGCGTGTCCAGATTGGCCGCCATCAACAGCGCCAGGCTGAAGCGATGCACGCGGTCGCCCAGAGCGTCATTTTCTTCGCCAAATTTGATTAACTCACGCAGCTTGGATTCGAGCAGCGCATTCTTTTCGCGCAGGGCAGCGACTTGGTACTCGGAAAGGGAAATGGCTTTTTCGTCGTGCAGGTTGGGTAGCTTGAGATCGAGCAACACGCTGATGTGCTGCTCGAAAAAATCCGGTTGATCCTTGAGGTACCGTACGACGTCTTCCGCTTCGATTTTCATTCTGCTCCCTTCGCAGGTTTTTGTGCGAAAAGTATAACTGGAATCAGGGGGGGATTACACATTACAAGACGATGCCAGCTTGGAAATAGGCGTCATGGCCGGCCATTCTCTACGCAAAACGCTGCCGCAAATACTGGACGATGTCGTCAGACTCATACAGCCACCGACTATTGCCCTGATCATCCGTAATTCTGAGGCAAGGTGTCTTGATTTGACCGCCGCCATGCAATAAGGCCTCACGGTGCTGCGGGTCATGTTGGGCATCCCGTAATTCGATATTCAGCGAGAGGCCGCGCATGGCGCGTCTGACCTTGATGCAGAACGGGCAAGTTTTGAATTGATACAAGGCCAAGTTTTGACATTGCAAGTCGATTTGCTGCTGTTGCTCTGCTGGACGCACGATGCCCTTCGGGGTGGTGACCATTTCCCACAGCAGGATAAAAGGGCCGAGCACGAAGCGCAGGGTTTTAAAAAAAGTTCTGATAACAATTCTCATGGGGCCACTTAAGTAAAAGTACAAAAAATAGGGGGGATTTTCTAATCTGTTTTATTACAACTCGATCACGCCCTCAAACACCTCCAGCGCTGGCGCGCGAATTACCGAGGCGGACGAAACACCGCATCATAGGCCGCAGGAGAAAAGCCACTTATTTTCTGGCCATTCCAAAGCAGAACCGGTACGCCTTTCCCACCGCCAGATTCCACCATTGCACGCATCCCATCGGCCGTGTCGATGTCATGCTCCATGTAAGCAATCTTCTTTTCGTTGAGATAGCTCTTGGCTTGCCTGCAATAGCCGCACCACTGAGCTACAAATAGGACAGGCTGACTGATGTTGCGCGGTTTTTGCGCTTCGGACAATCTTGATTTCATGCTTTTCTCGAGCTCGTCCCGATAACGGGCTACCGATTCCGGCAACGGTGTCGAGGGTAAATTGGCAAAGTTGAGCGTCTTTTCGACCTTACCGCTATCGGGCGGCTGATCGCTATAGACGGTTTTACCGTCGGGGCCGAAGGATTTATAAACCGTGCCAGCTTGCGTTAATGCAGCTATGGCAAATAACAGCAAAAAAAGTAATTTTTTCATAGTAGAAACTCCCAGATAACGCTACAACTCGACTACGCCCTCGAACACTTCCACCGCCGGCCCAGTCATCAGCACCGGCTGCCCTTCGCCCGCCCAACGGATAAGGAGATCGCCGCCATGGGTGGTGACGCTCACTGCGGCGTCGAGCAAGCCGCGCTGAATGCCCGCGACCACGGCGGCACAGGCTCCCGTGCCGCACGCCAGCGTTTCGCCCGCGCCGCGCTCATACACGCGCAGTTTGATATGGCTGCGATCCAAGACCTGCATGAAGCCCGCGTTGACGCGCTTGGGAAAGCTGGCGTGATGTTCGATCTGCGGGCCATCGGCGGCGACGGGCGCGGCGTCCACGTCATCCACCATTTGCACCGCATGCGGGTTGCCCATGGAGAGCGCGCTGATCTCGATGATCTTGTCGGTTAAGGACAAGAGATAAACCGGCGCACGCCGATCGGTTAGAAAAGGAATGTCTTGCGGCTCGAAGCGTGGTACGCCCATGTTCACGGTCACGCTGCCATCCGCTTCCAAGCGCGGCACAATGATGCCGGATTGGGTCTCGACGCGGATCTCGGTTTTGTCGGTCAAGCCATGATCGTGGACATAACGCACGAAACAGCGCGCGCCGTTGCCGCACTGCTCGACTTCGCCGCCATCGCTGTTGAAAATGCGGTAACGGAAATCCGCATCGCTGCGGGTGGGCTTTTCGATCAGCAGAATTTGGTCGCAACCGATGCCGAAATGGCGGTCGGCGACAAAGCGCAACTGCTCGGCGCTGAGTGCGACCTGCTGGCTGATGCCGTCGAATACGACGAAATCGTTGCCGAGGCCGTGCATTTTGGAAAATTTGAGTTTCATGTGGGGAATTTAACCATGAATCAATGCCAAGCGCTTCACTACGCTAGAACCGTTCGTTTTCACCCAAATAGCGCCACTTACCGATGGGCAGATCACCCAGCTTGACCCTGCCGATGCGAATGCGCTTCAAGCCCACTACCTTTAAGCCCACCAGCTCGCACATGCGGCGGATTTGGCGTTTCTTGCCTTGCTTCAGCACGAAGCACAACTGGTCTTCATTTTGCCAGCTAACGACGGCCGGTTTGAGCGCCTCATCATCCAGGCTTAAGCCGTGGTTCAACAGCTTCAGCCCTGCTGCCGACAATTTACCTTCCACCCGCACCAGATATTCTTTTTCGATTTCCGAATCTTCGCCGATGAGTTGCTTGGCGATGCGGCCGTCTTGAGTCAGCACCAGCAAGCCGAGGGAGTCGATATCGAGCCGGCCCGCCGGGGCGAGGCCCATCAAGTGCGCGGGGCTGAAGCTGTGTTTTGATTTGTCATCACGATAGCGCGACTCGGCGCAAATCAGCGAGACGGCAGGCTTATAGCCCTTCTCCGCTTGGCTGGAAACGAAGCCGATGGGTTTGTTGAGCAAAATCGTTACCCGCGCGCCCTGCTTGGCTTGGGCGGATTTATCCAGGGTGATTTTTTGGCTAGGCAGGATGCGCGTGCCCAATTCAGTGATGCGCACGCCATCCACGAGTACCCAACCGCGCGCGATATAGCTATCGGCTTCGCGGCGCGAGCAGAGCCCTTGTTCGGACATTAACTTGGAGAGACGGATTTTTTCCATAGATCAAACTCGCTTGCCTACCAAAAACCGATCCAGCTGCTTGGCGAAGGCTTGGCAATCGCTCTTACTAAAGGTCGCCGGGCCGGATATATCGACGCCGCTGCCGCGCAATTCTTCCATAAAATTACGCATACCCAGACGCTCGCGAATATTGTCCTCGGTGTATAACTCGCCGCGCGGATTGAGCGCCACCCCGCCACGTTCGATCACTTGCGCCGCCAGCGGAATATCGGCGGTGATCACCAGATCGCCGGTTTGTACTTGCTCGGCAATTTTATTATCCGCCACGTCGAAGCCATGCGGCACTTGCAGCGCCTGGATATAGAGCGAAGCAGGCACACGCAGCAGGCGATTCGCCACGAGGGTGGTCGCGATGCGCGTGCGCTCGGCTGCACGAAACAGTATCTCTTTAATCGCAACCGGGCAGGCATCCGCATCGACCCAGATGCGCATGGTTAGCGTCCGCGGTTATATGTTTTCGGTGTAAACAACGCTGCTTTAGGTTTGGGATGCAGGATGTTGGCTTCCGCTAATTTTTTGGCGCGCAATTGATTGTCCGCCATCAATTGGTGACGTGCAGCTTCGGACATGCCTTCCGTGGATTGCTCAGGTTCGGCAGCACGATTAGGGCGTTGCTGCGGGCGACCGGCATGCGCTTGCTTCGGTGCGCCAGCACGCGCTTGGCCAGGGCCAGAGCGCGGCGCGCCAGAACGAGATGCGTCTGATCGCGGCGCGCCCGTTCTAGGCGCGCCGGAACGTGATTTCGGCGCACCTTGGCGCAGCTGCGGCCGGTGCTGCCGTGGCGGGCGCGCCTCTTCTTGCTCGGTGCGAACCGGCGGCACAAAGCCTTCGATCGATAGGCGCGGAATCTCACGCTTGAGCAGGCGTTCGATGGCGTTCAGGAATTTTATTTCTTCCCGGTCCACCAGCGATATCGCAGCACCACTGCTGCCGGCACGGCCGGTGCGGCCAATGCGATGCACGTAATCTTCCGAAATATTCGGCAACTCGAAATTCACCACATGCGGTAGTTCTTCGATATCCAGCCCGCGCGCGGCGATGTCAGTCGCCACCAGCACCGGCATCACGCCGTCTTTGAACTGCGCCAGGGCACGGGTACGCGCCGCCTGGCTCTTGTTGCCGTGAATTGCGGCAGCGGGGATGCCATCCTTGACCAGCTTTTCCGCCAAGCGATTGGCGCCGTGTTTGGTGCGTGTAAACACTAACACTTGTTTCCAATCACCCTGTTTGATTAAGTGTGCCAAAAAGTCGCGCTTGTGATCTTGCGCCACCAAGTACACGGATTGCTCGACCAACTCGGAAGCCGCATTGCGCCGCGCCACTTCCACCAAGCCCGGATTGTGCAGCAGGCCGTCGGCCAGGGTTTTGATCTCGTCGGAAAAGGTGGCGGAGAACAAGAGATTTTGCCGTTGCTTGGGCAGCAGCGCGAGAATTTTGCGGATGTCGCGAATGAAGCCCATATCCAGCATGCGGTCGGCTTCGTCCAACACCAGAATCTCAACGCCGGACAAATCGACGGTTTTTTGCCCGAGGTGATCCAGCAAGCGGCCCGGGGTAGCGACCAGAATATCCACGCGGCCTTTGAGCGCTTTGTATTGCGGGTTGATGTTCACACCGCCGAACATGACCATCGAGGTCTGACCCACATGCTTGCCATATTTCTGCACCGAGGCTTCGACCTGGGCTGCGAGCTCGCGCGTCGGCACCAAAATCAAGCAGCGCGGTCGGCCGGGGCGCATATTTTCCAGCGGCTGCGTGGACAGGCGATGCAAAATCGGCAGCGTAAAGCCGGCGGTTTTGCCGGTGCCGGTTTGCGCGGCGGCCAGCAAATCGCCCCCGGCCAGCACCAAGGGGATAGCCTGCGCCTGGATCGGCGTCGGCACGGTATAGCCCGCATCGGTAATGGCGAGCAAAAGGGGTTGCGCCAGACCGAGGTCGGCGAAATGAATTTCAGTAGACATGTATTACTCCTGCGACGGCCTATCACGCGCGTTGCGCGACACCAATCGAGGCAGACGAATTAAAAGATCGAAATGATCAGATGAGAAAATGACCGGTACGCCTGATTGGCGGGGCGTACGGAAGCCGCGAATTATACGGGGATTGCTCAGAATAGCCAGCCGCCCCTTTTGGGCGGCATAAGTTTGACTACTCAGCGAATGTTCTCGGCGTTGAAGATAACTACTTGGTCACCGATAAAGTTCACCGTGATATGGCGCTTCTCATCACCCCAGGTGCAACTTTTCATGCCGAGCACGTCGCTGCAGCGCTCGGGTGGGCCGAGGAGCTGTTTCACTTCCGTATAGGGCATGCCGACTTTGAGCTTGTCGTAATTCTCTACGCTGAGTTTGCCGCAAGCCACAAGCAGAATGGTCAAGGTAACAAGAATGCTGGTTTTAAGCTTCATATCATTCACTCCTCTGTTTCCCGTGTAAAAGTAAACCCCTGCGGGGCTTTCATTTGCGCTTCCTCGAACATGTTCAGATACAAGATCAGCGGCTGGGAGAGCCCATCATAAGTCAACTCGTATTGATCGAGAAAGCCCTTGCCCCGCTCCGCTGCGTCAGTATTAAACGCACAACAATGGCCCAGGCGCTGGTAATGCACGATTTCGCCCTTCGGGCCGCGCAGGGCGTTGAGGTAACGCCACTCGGATTCAAAACTGGGGCCGGGCTTGATCGGATTGGTTTTCTCGAAGCCGTAGCTGGCGTCTGTGGAAACCGCTTCCAGCGTCGCGACACCAGCGGAAAGAAAGCGCTTGAGATCGCGCAACGCGAGATTACGATCCGGGGTGTCCGCTTGTTGCAGCAGGTGCAGGAAACGTCGCGCCGGCGCGTGACCCTGCACGCTGGACTTGGCGAGCCACGTCATGGCCTCTTCCACGTTCTGCTCGACTCCTTTGCCATCGAGCAACAGCCGGGCGTAAAAGTATTGCGCCTCGGGATCAAACTGCTCCGCCGCGCGCTTGAACCATTTGGCGGCTTGGGTGAAGTCGCGCACGTCTTCAACGCGGAGGTAATGCAAGGCTAAGTTAAGCTGACCTTTGGCATCGCCCGCATCGGCAGCTTTCTGGAACCACTGCGCAGCGGCCTCGAAATCTTGCGCCACGCCCTCGCCCGCTTCGTGCATCTCACCCAAAACATTGAGTGCGGGAAGATGATTAGCTTCCGCCGCTTGCTTCAACCAGGGCAACGCCTCGGGCGTACTCTTTACGAAGCCACGTCCACGCCGATACATCTCACCCAAGGTGAATTGCGCCGCTGGCACGCCCTCCTCCGCCAAGGGCTGCAAGTACATAAAGGCTTGTCCATATTGCTTGGCGTGATACGCAGCAAGCCCTTCCTCCAGCTCGCCGGCCTGCGCCACGAACGGCAGCAGCAGCCAAATGAGATTAGGCCATGAGCGAAACATAGTCTTTGTAGATGCAGCGATCCATGACCACGAATAAGCCGGCGGCACGCGCGCGCTCGGCGGCGGCCAGGTTCACGATACCCTCTTGAATCCACAGGGCGGGCAGTTTGAGGCGAATGCATTCATCCACCAGCTCATCCAAATGCTCGGCGGCGCGAAAGGCATCCACCAGATCAATTCGGTCCGGCACCTCGGCGAGACTCGGATAAGCCTTCTCACCCAGCACCTCATTCAGCGCCGGGCGCACCGGAATAGTGCGGTAACCAAAGCCCTGCAAGGCACGCGCAACGACGAAACTCGGTCGATTGGGTTTGGGCGATAGCCCCACTACCGCGATAGTCTTCACGCGAGCGAGCAGCGCTTTGATTTCATCCGGAGCGGGATTTTGAAACGGCATGGGCTGAACGAATCGGAAAAGGTGCGCAAATCATACCCTGTGCATTCACACACGGAAAAGGCTTGCTTGGAGCGGGTAAGAAGAAAAGGGGGTCTTGCGGGGAAGATTCCGGCCGGGCTGCCCCGACCGGAAGCGGGACAACAATTAAACCATGTCTTTCAATGCTTTCAGCGCCAGAATTTTGACGGCTTTGCGTGCCGGCTTGGCTTTGAACATCATCTCTGCACCGGTGAACGGGTTCACGCCTTTGCGTGCTTTGGTCGCGGGCTTGGTGACGACTTTAACTTTCAACAGACCCGGCATCACGAAGTTGCCGTGCTTCTTGAGGGACTTGCCCATCATGCCGGCCAGGGAGGCCAACACGCCGCCCGCATCTTTTTTGCTGATGCCGGTGTCGGCGGACATTTGCGCCATGATTTCAGATTTAGTTGGTGCCTTTGCTGCGGCTGGTGCTTTTGCTTTTGCCATTACTTATCCTCCTTGTGGAATGTGTGGTGGTACGGGTGCGAAGAATCGTATCACAACTAAAATGCGCCATAACAGCTTTTTTTGCCTTAAAAATACTATTGAGCCCTCTTGCGCAACAATCTGAAAACTGTTCTCAACAGCGTCCGAATATAAGCATATGCCGATCACTCACCGCTTTGACTTGTAACTGCGGCAGTGCGGCCGCGCGCAATTGTGCGCGCACTTCTTCGATCTCGTATGCAGCCAACAAGCTGTTGAAAAAATCGCGGCGCAGAATTTCCGGTGCGTCGGCGGCGTGCAATGCAAGCAAGCGAGTCGCTTCTTCTCGCGTGTCGGGACGCAGCAAATCCATCACACACACCGGCGCACCCGGCTTCGCAGCGTGCTGGATAGCTTGCCAGAGGACAGCGGGCGCAGACAGATGATGCAGCAAACTATTGCTGATGATCGCATCGAATGCTTGATGCTCCACGCTTGCATCGGGCAGGCAAGTGCAACGTAGCGCGACGCGATCGGCACATCCGGCGCGCGTAATCGCCTCACGCCCCAGCGCCAGCATCGCTTCTGCGCCATCGACACCGACGATCTCTGCATCGGGATAAGCACGGGCGAAACGCAGCGTCACATCCGCCGCGCCGCAGCCGAGATCAAGCACACGGCCGGTTTTAAAATCCGGGAAGTGCGCAGCGAAATGGGCGACGAAAGCGTCATGCGGCGCGCTGAAATCGGCTTCGGCATAGGCTTGCGCTTGCGCCGGGTCAGTCATCAATTCGGGTTCGGGGATGCGTTGCATAAATATAAATCGCGGGGTTAATACAAGCGCTGCTCACCCGCTGGCCGCGTCTTAAAGCGCTTATGTAGCCAGTAATACTGCTCAGGCATCTCCAACACGCGCTCCTCGATGAAGGCATTCACGCGACGCGTATCAGCGGCTACATCCTCGCTCGGAAAATTTTCCCAGGCCGGATAAAACGTCAGCACATAGCCTTGGCCACCGGGGAGCTGTCGGGTCACCGCCGGCACGACACGGGCATCGGCTAAACGCGCCAAGCGAGACACGCCGGTGATCGTTGCCGCCAGCACGCCGAAGAAGGGCACAAAGATTGAATCGCGCGCGCCGAAATCCATATCGGGTAAATAGTAAAAAGGCATCCCATCACGCACCGCCTTAACCACGCTGCGCACGCTGTCCTGGCGCGAGAACAAGCGCGGGGTATTAAAACGACGTCGCCCTTGCAGCAGCAAGCGATCGAGCAGTGGGTTCTTTTGCTTGCTGTACATGGAAGCGACTTGCACATCGATCGATAAGCGCGAGCCGCCCATATCCAGCCCGACAAAATGCGGCGCGAGTAGGATGACCGGCTTGCCACGCACTGCTTGCCAATGCGTTTCACCCTCAATGCGCACGAGATGCTTGAGCCGCGCGGCGCTCGACCACCACAAGTAGCCTCGCTCTAAAACGCTGCGCCCAAAGGCGCGAAAGTGCTGACGTACGCACCGCTCTCTTTCAGGCTCGCTCAATTCGGGAAAGCACAGGCGCAAATTGGTGCGCGCCACCTCGCGCCGTTCACGGCCCAAAACATAGAACAACAAACCCACTCCCTGCCCGAGCGGATTCAGCAGCAGCAGCGGCAAAAAATGCAGCAGCCAGAGACAAAAAATCGCGACGCGAATCATTGCCCCTCACCCCGTACCGCTTTATAGCGGTTGTAGCTCCACAAATATTGCGCTGGGCAAGCGCGCACGATTGCTTCCACTGCCGCATTGATTTGACGCGCGGCTTGTTCAGGGGTGTCACTCAAGGGCTGGATGGGCGGCAGAAAACGAATCACAAAACCGCGACCCCAACTCAAACGCTCCACATAAAAAAAGATAATCGCCGCGCCGGTTTTTTGTTGCAGCCGCGCGATCAATGTCATGGTGTACGCGGGCCGGCCAAAGAAATCTGCCCAAACGCCCTCCCCCAAGCTGGGTGCTTGGTCGGGCAGCGCACCAATGGCTTGCCCTTGCTTTAAGGCGGCGAGCAGCTTTTTCACCCCGGCATAATCGGTGGTTGCCAAGTTGACTTGTCCGCGCGTGCGGCCGGCACGCATCAGCGGTTCGAGTCGCGCCAATTTTGGAGGACGATACAGCTCGGTAAACGGAAACTGCGCGCCGCAGTACAAGCCACCCATTTCGAAACAGCCGACGTGCGGCGTGAGCAGCATCACGCCCTTGCCGGCAGCCCGCGCATTTTGCACGTGCTCCCAACCTTCGACGCTTCGAACCAATTTGAGCACGGCGGGGTAGGGGCGAAACCACACGATAAAGAGTTCCAAGACACCCTTGCCGGCTTCCGCTATGGCTTTGAACAGCAAACGGCGGTTGGTGGTCGCATCCGATGCCGCCTTACTTAAATAAAGGTTTTCACGCAGACGGCGCGCGTAACGCGGCGAAGCCAGGTACACGCCCCACCCTGCCACGGCGCCCAAAGCATGCACGGCCCATAGCGGAAAGCGGGCAATTAACCGAAACAGCCAGGTCATTAAGGAGTCACATGCCTTTCTGGATGGGCCAAGCTTTGGTATCCTATTGGGTTCTTGAATGCTTATAACGAAGAGAACGGACGCGATGAACGAATTTCTATTTACCTCGGAATCGGTTTCCGAAGGGCACCCGGACAAGGTTTCGGATCAAATTTCTGATTCGATTTTGGACGCCATCTTAACCCAGGACCCGCACTCACGGGTAGCGTGCGAAACGCTTTGCACCACGGGTCTGGTGGTGATCGCGGGCGAGGTCACGACGAATGCGGTAGTGGATTTCAATGTGGTTGCGCGCGAGACGGTGAAGCGCATTGGATATGACAGCTCCGAGATTGGTTTCGACTATCACACCTGCGCGGTAATGGTGAGCCTGGGCAAGCAATCGCCCGATATCGCGCAAGGCGTAAACGAAGGTGAGGGCCTGTTCCTGGATCAAGGCGCGGGCGACCAAGGTTTGATGTTCGGCTATGCCTGCGATGAAACGCCGCAATTAATGCCGATGCCGATTCACTACGCGCACCGCCTGATGGAACGCCAATCGGCGCTGCGCAAGGATGGGCGGCTGCCCTGGCTGCGCCCGGACGCTAAATCCCAAGTCACGATTCGTTATGTGGATGGAAAACCCGTCAACGTCGATACCGTGGTGGTCTCGACCCAGCATCACCCGGAAGTGTCGCATGCGGTGCTGACCGAAGCCGTAATCGAGGAAATCATCAAGCCAATCATTCCGGAAGCCATGCGCAAAGACACACGCTACTTGGTCAACCCCACCGGCCGCTTCGTCGTCGGCGGACCCATGGGTGATGCCGGCCTCACCGGGCGCAAGATCATCGTCGACACCTACGGCGGCGCAGCACCGCATGGCGGTGGCGCGTTCTCCGGCAAAGACCCGTCCAAGGTCGATCGCTCGGCCGCCTATGCGGCGCGCTATGTGGCGAAGAACATCGTCGCCGCGGGCATCGCCAGCAAATGCCAAGTGCAAGTCGCCTACGCCATCGGCGTGGCCAAGCCAGTGAGCCTGTCGGTCAATACCTTCGGCACCGGTAAATTGTCCGACGAAAAAATCGTGAAGCTGATCGAAAAACATTTCGATCTGCGGCCAAAAGGCATTATTCAATCGCTTAATCTGCTGCGCCCGATCTACACGCGCACCGCCGCCTACGGCCACTTCGGCCGCGACGAACCAGATTTCACCTGGGAAGCAGTAGATAAAGCCGAAGCATTGAAGGCCGACGCGGGAATTTAAAACCTGTTTTTTATTTTGAAATAACCGTCGCACTGAGGGGCGCTGCAGCTCACCGTGATAAGCAAGGTGAGTCAGGCTTGGTGCGAAGGATCAACGTAGCAACGGCGCCTATTCACTTACCCTGAATGGAGAGCATTATGAGCGCCGTACTCAACCCCAACTTTACCGACTATAAAGTCGCCGATCTATCCCTTGCCGCCTGGGGCCGCAAAGAAATCAATATCGCCGAAACCGAAATGCCCGGCTTGATGGCGATTCGCCAGGAATTCAAAACCCAGCAGCCGCTCAAAGGCGCGCGCATTACCGGCTCGCTGCACATGACGATTCAAACCGCGGTGTTGATCGAAACGCTCACCGCGCTCGGCGCCGAAGTGCGCTGGGCCTCGTGCAATATTTACTCCACGCAAGACCATGCCGCCGCCGCCATCGCCGCCGAGCAAATTCCGGTATTCGCCTACAAGGGCGAATCCTTGGAAGAGTATTGGGAATACACCCACAAGATTTTCGAATGGCCCAATGGTCAATTCTCCAACATGATTCTGGACGATGGCGGCGACGCCACGCTGCTGTTGCATCTGGGTGTGCGCGCCGAAAGCGATATTTCCGTGCTCGCTAATCCGACCTGCGAAGAAGAGCGCGTACTGTACGCCGCCATCAAAAAGTGCCTGGCAACCCAGCCCGGCTGGTACTCGGCGCGCATCGGCCACATCAAGGGCGTGACCGAAGAAACCACTACCGGCGTGCATCGTCTGTATCAGATGTTCGAAGAAGGCAAACTGAAATTCCCGGCCATCAACGTCAACGATTCCGTCACCAAATCCAAGTTTGATAATCTGTACGGCTGCCGCGAATCGCTGCTCGACGGCATCAAGCGCGCCACCGACGTGATGATCGCCGGCAA
>ERZ1292630.805-Hain-H41-02um-R3-805-length-31866-cov-20_pt1 | contig 31866 bp, 33 predicted proteins | sample MGYA00564408_ERZ1292630 | MGnify/ENA primary metagenome ERZ1292630 (study PRJEB36523, sample SAMEA6512641) | groundwater metagenome | collected 2019-01-08 | study: AquaDiva: Metagenomics assemblies of 32 groundwater samples
TTGCGATACTCAGGGCTGCCGTAAAAAATATAGAGGCAGGCGGCGTTGTTCAGGGGGGAAGCACAATAACCCAGCAGGTGGCCAAGGCGCTGCTCCTTTCACCGGAGAGGAAGCTCCTGAGAAAGATAAAGGAGGCGATACTTGCTCAAAGGATGGAGAAGAAATTTTCAAAGGAAGATATTCTCTCCCTCTACCTGAATCACATCTATCTCGGTGAGGGCGCTTACGGGGTAGAGGCTGCTTCCATGACTTACTTCGGCAAACATGTTGAGGAGATTACCTTGCCTGAGGCGGCCTTACTGTCCGGCCTTACCAGTTCTCCATCAAGACACTCTCCTGTCAGTCATTTCGATAAGGCCAAAGAGAAACAGGGGTACGTCCTGCGCAGGATGGTGGATGAGGGGTATATAACACCGGATGAGGAGATGGCCGCACTGAATGAAATCCTGAACCTCAGAAAAAAGGAAGATATCAACAGGCACCTTGCTCCTTATTTTACCGAGCATATCCGCAGGTATATATCAGGAAAGTACGGCGATGACGTACTCTATCATGACGGCCTCAAGATATACACCCAGCTCAACATAAAGATGCAGGAATCAGCAGAAAGGGCGGTTGTTGAGGGTGTCAAGGAGATAGATAAGAGACAGGGTTTCCGGGGGCCTATAAAGAATTTAAAGCAGGTAGAGGCCGAACTTTTTTCAGCTAAGCTCTCGGAGGCGGTTGTCAAAAGCCCTCTTGAAGTTGGTAAAAGCGTGGAAGGCCTTGTAGAGAAGATTGACAACAAAGGAAAGTTTGTAAGCATAAGGATAGGAGATATAAGGGCTAAACTGGACTTTGTGGAGATGGCGTGGGCTGCGCCCTATGCCCCAAAAATTGGCGATCTGCTGCTTGTGCAGGTGAAGAGCATACACCCTAAATCCGGTGAAGTCTGGGTGACCCTGGACCAGGAACCGGAGGTGCAGGGCGCCCTGGTCGCCATTGACCCTTATACCGGATATGTAAAGGCTCTTGTGGGCGGATACGACTATAAGAAGACAGAGTTCAACAGGGTCGTCCAGTCAAGGAGGCAGCCAGGTTCATCATTTAAGCCGATAATCTATGCCGCTGCCCTTGATAAGGGGTATACCCCTGCAAGCATCATCGTAGATTCGCCGGTGATCTATGAACAGGCCCTTCTGGGGCAGATCTGGAAACCAAAGAATTATGATGCCGTTTTCCATGGGCCTACGACCTTCAGGGAGGCCCTTATCCATTCAAGGAATGTGGTATCAATAAAGATTCTGAATGACATAGGTATCGACTATCTCATGGATTACGCTGTGAGACTTGGCATACACTCACCTCTGAGCAGGGACCTGTCGCTTGCATTGGGTTCAAGCGGGATATCCCTGCTGGAGTTGACCTCCGCATACGGAGTCTTTGCAGCTCAAGGCGACAAGGCTGACCCCGTCTTTATCACAAAGATAGTGGACAGGGATGGCAAGGTGCTTGAGGAGAACTACCCTGTGGCGACAAATGTTTTGAGCAAGGGGACTGCCTATGTAATGACAAATCTGATGGAGGGTGTTGTCCAGTCAGGTACAGGCCAGGGGGTAAAGGCACTTGGCAGGCCGGCTGCCGGAAAGACCGGAACCACCAACGACCTGAGCGATGCCTGGTTTATGGGATACACTCCTGATCTGGTAGCAGGCACATGGGTTGGCTACGACCATATGAAACCGCTTGGGAGGGCTGAAACCGGCGGGAGGGCAGCGGCCCCGATATGGCTCAAGTTCATGCAGGGAGCGCTGGAAGGGACTCCGGTCAAAGGGTTCCCTGTGCCGGATGATGTGGTCTTTGTCAAGATAGACAAGGAAACAGGGCTTCTTGCGACATCAAAGTCAAAAGAAACGGTGTTTGAATGTTTTAAGGAAGGGACGGCCCCGACGGAATATTCAAACCCAGAGGCCCTTCAGGGGACTGATTTTTTCAGGTATGAGGCAGGAATGGAGTCAGGCGATGTAACACCTGTAAAACCGGTGGAACATGAGCTGGAATGAGCATCTCTATAGGACACAGATTACACAGATGAACACAGATTTAAAAGACGAGGCTCTTACAAAAATCAGTTCCCCCTCCCTTGACGGGAGGGGGTGAGGGGGTGGGTGAACCTGCAAATATGCGTAAAATCGGAGTTTCACCCCCACCCTAACCCTCCTCCGTCAAGCGGGAGGGGATATTTTTGGCCTTTTGCAAGACGTTAAGCATAAAGAGATAACCAACAAGATAATAAATATCTTCTATATGGTTTACAACAAATTGGGGTATGGTTTTCTTGAAAAGATTTATGAAAATGCAATGATAATGGAGTTTAGGAAGGCGGGGATTTTTGCGGTTCCCCAAGCGCCGATATCGGTTTATTATGATGACTCAGTAATCGGTGAATATTTTGCAGATATAATAGTTGATGATGTTGTGATCGTTGAGATTAAAGCGTTAAAAAGCTTGGTGCCGGAGAATGAAGCACAGTTATTAAATTACCTGAAAGCGACGAATAAAGAAGTGGGTCTTTTACTGAATTTTGGCCCAAAGCCAGAAATCAGGCGCAAAGTTTTTGATAATTTTAGAAAATGAGTATCCGTGAAAATCTGTGTTAATCTGTGTCCCATATGATTAAGATGAACAACCGTTTCAAGGCCGAAGAGGCACAAAACTATGATGATGTCATAAAGAAGAGGGTCCCTCTATATAACGAGATACAGACCCTTATGGTGTCTCTCCTCCCATTTTCCAGGAAGGAATATCTGCGGGTGCTTGACCTTGGTTGTGGCACAGGTGGAACCAGTGTAGCACTTCTTAAAGAGTTCCCCCTGGCAAGGGTAACCGGTATAGACAGTTCATCAGATATGTTGGCGGTGGCCGCTGCCAAGGTGAAGCAGACTACGTGGAGGATAGATTTTATATGTCAGGATATAAGAGTGGTCAGTGGTCAGTGGCCAGGGGTCAGGGGTGAAGAGGAGTTCGACGCCATAATCTCCGCCTTTTCCCTGCATTTTCTCACAGAAGATGAAAAGAAGGCGTTATTCAGTAAATGCCGCGATGCCTTGAAGCCTGGCGGTATGCTCATATATGCAGAGGCAGTAATGTCTCCATCCGCAACGGTCTACCAGTTATACATGGAGAAATGGAAGGATTTCCAGCGCTCAAACAGTTTTAGCGATGATGAAATAGGCGCACACTTGCTGAAGTTTATCAGGGGCGTGAAACCTTTAACAGTTGAGAGACAGGTGAAAATGATGAAAAATACCGGTTTTATAGACGTGGAGTGTTACTTCAAATATATGAACTGGGCTCTGTTCGGAGGGTATAAGCAGTGAACAGTTGAAAATCGTCGGCCATTGACAAACTTCCTGACCGACTATGAAAACTTTTCATGGTTATGCAACAAGTTCAAGGTTATAGTATGCTTATAAATAGTTAAGGCATTTATTTTTAATGGTTTTATTAACGGCACGATGGTTGCACCTTTTAAGATTAGCAGAGGTTTTTTGATGAGGAATTTTTGGCTGAAAGGAATTATTATTGCTCTTGCAATATTGTTTACGGTTACAGCAATTATATATAAGCTGTATATAGTTCATTAGTGAGGGGACCTGGCAATGAAATCTGAAGACGGTTTTACCCTGATTGAACTTCTCATAACGGTTGCCCTTGTAGGCATTCTCGGCGCCATTGCGGTTTTGAACACTCCCCAAATGCTTAATAACTACAGGGCCAGGGGGGCTGCAAGGCAACTGTATTCAGATATGCAGATGGCTAGGCTTACGGCAATTAAAGGCGGCAGGCCATGGTGTCTTATATTTAATGGCAGCACATTTACCAGTTACAGGGTAGTAGATTCCGGCGCAGACGGCATATGCAACGCCGGAGATACAGTAGATGCATCTGGGGAAAAATCAGTGGGGATAAGCTCTGAATATAAAGTGAGTAGTCTGGCTCACAATTTTGGCAGCACAAATTCTCTGAACTTTAATCCAAATGGCACAGCAAATGGAGGCACAGTGACTGTTACGACGGCATCAAAGACAATGCTGGTTACTGTTAGCAACAACACAGGAAGCGTCAGGATACAATAGACGCAGGAGAAGTATATGCTGAACAATAAAGGTTTTACCCTGATTGAGGTCCTTATATCCGTATTCCTTCTTTCGGTTGGCTTACTGGCCGTAGCTGCTATGCAGACAACCGCCATGACGGGGAGCAGTTCCTCTAACAACACTACCCTCAGCACTCAGTTGGCCGAGGAGATGGTGGATAGGATAAGGGTGAACGGGGGGAGTACGCCGAATATTTATGGCACTCTTGATACAGTCAACTGCACGGGGCTGATTGAACCCGCCCTCGGGGACTGCACCCAGTGGAGGGACAGGTTGCAGAGTTCGGGACTTCCGGGGGCAACAGGGACTGTGGTAGTAGTGCAGGACTCCCCTATTTCAAAGACTGCAACAGTCACTGTAACGGTTACCTGGGGGCTTACGGGGACCAGGAGCACGAGAGTCAGTACTATAATAGAGACATGGCTTACTTAACGGAGATTGTAAAATGCAAAATGTAAAATGCAAAATAAAATATCAAAATTTGCAATTTGAGATTTGCAATTTGAGATTTGCAATTCCGCAGCAGCGTGGTTTCACCCTTGTTGAACTCCTTGTTGCAATGGCCATAGCCTCTGTTCTTGGAATGGCAGGGGTCTCCCTGTTTTCAACCAGCAACTGGGCTTATAAGGTTAATGAGGACGTAACTGAGGCCCAGCAGAACGGCAGGGTGTCGATGGAGAGGCTCGCAAAGGACATAAGGGCGGCAGGCTTCGGCCTTCCAGACCCGCCGTTCAGTCTTTCAATAGGAGGCACGAACTGGACATCCCCTATCACCGTTACAACCAGCGGTGGATCGACTAACTCTGACAGTATTACGATCCTCGGGATCGGGTACGAGGTTGGCAAACTGGTGGGACAAGTGGCAACTACTCCAGTGAGTGGTGAAAATCTTTCAAGCGCAACCGATATATGTGTAGAAGATAAAGATGCCAGGTTTACTACGCAATTTTCCAACAGGAAATATATCAACATCGGAGGTGCAGTCTATAGGGAGTTAACGGCTGCCCCATGGACTGTATGTGGGGTTTCAGGCAAGAAACTGACCCTTGCGACACCCCTTGACAGGAACTATCCAAACGACACCCCTGTCTTCATCATCCAGGCTGTTCAGTATACAGTAAATAACTCGGCCCCATTCCTCGGAGGCTGTTCAGCGTCAAATCCATGTCTGGCAAGTTTGGATTTTACCGGTCTCCGTGGTGGTAACGGAAACGACAGACAGGTCCTTGCTGAAAACATAGAGGACATCCAGTTTGCATACGGTGTAGATACAGACGGGAACGGGAAGCTGGATTCGACTACCTTATCTTATGACCCGGCAGATGATTCCACTATACTGGCTGTTAGGGCATGGGTGGTTGCGAAGACGAGGAACAAGGATATGAGGGGGGCGACTTTTACAAGGCCTCTTATTGAAGACCATTCTGCGAGTACTCCCGACAACTACAGGCGAAGGACCCTTACGAAGATCATAAAGCTGAGGAATCCAAGGACCTGAGGGTAAGATTAGGGGTCAGGGATCTGGGGCAGGGTGAGGGTGGACTTAGGCATGAATAGAGGTATCGAATGAAGACATTGAATAATGAAAGAGGAGCGGTCCTTATAACAACACTCCTATTGATTGTGATAATTACCCTCATTGGGATCATAGCCATAAACACTGCGACAGTGGACATCCAGATATCGGGGCAGACCAAGAGGTCATCAATGGCTTTTGGGGGAGCGGAGGCAGGGGTTGACCTGGCTATCCCTGTTATTGAGAATACACTGGCTGACGGCGCACTTCCGGCTATGCCGTCAGGGTATACCTACAACACGACCGACTCTCCGGATCTGGTGGCTGAGATACAGGGTGATCCTTCCGTTTCTCCTTCTTCCTTTGATACAGATATCACCGTCTCCAACCTCAATGGGGTCAGGGTTGATGTGGACATAGACAGGCTCTATGTCTATGTTATCCCCGGCTCTTCCCTTGAGTTCGCGTCGGGTTACGAGGGGATCGGCGCAGGTGCCGCCGGTGGGGGGGTGGGCGTACTTTACAGGATAGATGCTCGGGGGACGAGGTGAACGAGAAGAGGAGGCACTCAAGATGTTAAAACACTTTACACTTGAATACTGGATGGATGAGGGATGGTATATAGGGAGACTTAAGGAGGTCCCCGGGGTGTTTAGTCAGGGAGAAACCCTTAAAGAACTGGAAGAAAACATTAACGAAGCGTATAAGTTGATGGTGGAAGAGACTGAAGGAGAGGTCGTCACCCACGAAAAGGTGTATACAAAGGAAGTTGGGGTTGAGGTGTGAAGCGTCGTGAATTTATCAGGGAACTGATAGATGCGGGGTGCTTTTTGAAACGTCACGGCTCAAATCATGATGTATATATGAATCCAAAAAACGGAAAGAAGGCGCCGATACCTCGGCATTCAGAGGTCAAAGATAGCCTTTGCAGGCTTATAAGAAGACAGTTGGGATTGGAAGGCAGTGTGCATTTGCATTGATGACAGCTTTAGTATGCTTAGCGCCTTTGCGAGAGAAATAGAAATCTGTGCAATCTGTGGATATGGCGGTTTCAAAAAAGGAGGATATCAAGGTGGAAACCATAAGATATGTATTTTGGCAGGATGGCGATATGTGGCTGGGATATTTGGAAGAATATCCAGACTATATGACACAGGGAGAATCGGCGGCTGAACTGAAGGAGAATTTGAGAGATATATACAACGACCTATCCAGTGGAGTGATCCCTTGTGTCCGCAAGGTTGCAGAGTTGGAAGTGGCATGAAACGAAGGGAGTTGATAAAGCAGATCGAAACAATGGGTTGTATTTTTATCAGGCATGGGGGAAGACATGACTGGTATCAGAATCCGAAAACAAAGATCTCGCAACCGGTTCCAAGGCATAGTGAGATAAACGATAATCTTGCAAGGCATATTATAAAGATGTTAAGAGATGAAGCAGGCAGGCAGTAAAAAAATATGGCTGTCCACAGGTCCCTTAAGTGTTTGAATCTGTGGATAGGGCGGTTTTAAAAAGGAGGTGCGCCATGAAGAACATAAATCACAAAAACCAGGGGCCAGGGGTCAGGGGTCGGAAATTCATCCCTCATCCCTCATCCCTCATCCTTAAAAGGTTTTTCCTCTCCATCGCAGCAGCCCTCTGCCTTACGGCAGGCAGCGCCTGGGCTGCCGGGGAGCAGATTGCGGACTACACCGCATACCCGCCGTTTTTGCCGAGGACGACCTCGCCGAATATCCTCTTTATGATAGACTATTCGGCGGAGATGATAACGCCGGCCTACGGGGCCTGCACCAATCTCGGAACGTCCGATACCTTGAGCGACTGCAGGTTTACCTACAGTTTTTTGACATACGATTACACGAGCTCCAACACATACGCCGGTTATTTCGATACCGATACAGCGGGTCAGAAGTATGCCTCCGGCGCCATAGATACTGCCAGCGGCGGTTCGAACAATAACGGGTTTTACAAGAGCGCCACAGGCGCATGGAGCGCCAATTTCTTGAACTGGCTCTCCATGACGCAGTTTGATATTATAAAGAAGGTTGTTGTAGGCGGCGATGTAACCCCGGCCCCTGAAGGCGCGGCCACGGTAAAAAAGATAAAATCAAGCCAGTATGAAGACCGCTGGATGAGAAAGGCCATGAACCTGCCCGGAGACACGGCTGTCGGCGCAACGTGGAATGCCTGTTCAACCGCAGACACGCCTGATTGCGTGAAATTCCCTGCATTGACATACAACTGGATTGCTACGCCTGCCAGCGGCGCGACCACTATATGGAGCGACAGCGGAACAGCAAGTACTGACGATGCAGTAAGCGCTCCGAAGCCAATAGGCTTTACCCATCCATTTTATTTCTACGGGAACAGCTATAGTTATCTGTGCATCTCTACAAACGGCGTCATCGGATTAACAAACTCATCCACAACTTGCGATTCCGCCCTAACGACATTTACCAATCCTGATATGCCGGGCGCAGCCGCTCCCAACAACATCATAGCCCCTTACTGGGACGACCTTGAGGTCTCCGGTGTTAGCGGGGGGGGGGGATTCACATCTTCGGTCAAGATATTTACCGTTACACCTAGTATAACAGGCGCTCCCTACAACCAACAGCCGTACGATATTTCTTACATGAGCAAGAGCGGTTTTAAGATATTCGTCATAAGCTACGAGAATGTGCTGCACTATAACGATACGGGAAAGGCCGACCCCTTGAGCTTTCAGATACTCCTCTATGAAGGCTCAAATCATATCGTCTTTCAATATAAGGATGTGAGGACGGCAACGACCTTTGGCGGCGGCAAGAGCGCAACCATAGGCGTTGAGAACAGCGACGGGACAATAGCCAAAAAGTTCTCTTACTGCACCGCATGCGCCACAAACGTGCTTACCGCCAATGGAACAACAGGAGATGCGGTATTTGCATCGCCTGTGCTTACCTACGGCATCCGCACCACATCGAGCGGCACAAAGGCGCCGTCCTTTTTCCCGGCGTATCCATTGGGGTTGGCGCTCTCCGGCGGGACATGCCCTGCAACAGGACCATGCAACCCCGGCACATCCGTGGGCGCAGGCCCTTATGACATCAATATAGAGATTAAATCCAGCGCAACCCCTGCCGCGGGCTATTATTATAATTCGGACAAGGCCACCTATTTTGACCATAAGACCAGAGGGCTCATACAGGATTTCAGGGACAGCGAGGCGAGCGGCGGAATCGGCTTCAGGATCGCCGTGATGAAGGTTGCCGGAGGCGAGGGAGGCACTGTTACAAAACACTTTAATGACACAGGGGGGTGGACAAACACATTAGTCGCTCTGAGGGACCAGGGTCCAAGCACAGGCTCGCCGCTTTCAGAGGCCCTTTACGAGGCCCAGGGGTATTTCAGGGAAGATACCCTTTATCGCCTTGCAGTCGGTGATTGGAGCAATCTCGGTGCAGGCACGTGCCCGACTACAGGAACCAACTATGACCCATACTGCTTCAAGAGCGCAGGTCAGCTGGTCTCATGCTGCAAGAGCTTTGTCCTTGCCGTAAGCGCAGGCAACTATACCTATGACTTCAGGACAAATATATACAGCGATATATTGGAGTCCGCCGGCTCCGGCCCAACCCCTGCGCAGGCCGGAGGCTGGCAGACAGTTCCCGGCGAAACCGCAACAGAGGAAGGCAAAAGGACAAACGGCGGATGGTTGGATAACATTGCATACAAGTCCCATACAACAGACCTGCGGAGCGACATCGCCGGCGCCCAGAACCTGACCATCTATGCCGTCAATACCTTCGGCTCAACCGGCACGGCCGGCCTGGCTCAAACGACACTCTCTGCCGGTATATTAGCAGCGGACACAACGATACCAGTTGCCTCCACATCAGGCTTTACGCCGACAGGCGAGATACAGATTGACGGCGAGACAATAAGGTACACAGGCAAGACAGACGCGACAGGCACACCACCCATGAGCTTTACCGGCTGCACGAGGGGGGTGGCTCCAACAACTGCCGCAGACCATCTACTCGGTGCGGTTGTATCCCAGCAGGTGCCGGCGGTAAGCGGGACCAATGTCCTCAAGAGGGCCGCAAAATACGGTGGGTTTGTGGACTCCGACGGCGACAACGCATACGATGCAGATAAATATAACCTGGTAGGTACCACATGCACCGGCGTTGTTAGCGGAGGAACCTTCGGCGAGGATGACAGGAACTGCGACGGCGTCCCTGACACATACTTTGAGGCATCAGGCGGCAGCAATATCAAGACGCAGATAGAGAATGCGGTTTCGGCCATACTCAAAGACTCCGCATCAGGCACGTCGGTTTCCGTTCTCTCAACCTCTGCAAGCGGCGAAGGCGCGATATATCAGGCATACTTCTATCCTGCAAGGGTAGAAGGTTCCAGCGAGAGCAGGGCATGGCCCGGTTATATGAGGTCGTTCTTCATAGATAAATATCAGAACATGAGGGACGATTACAGCGGCGCCGGAACCCCGGACTTAGCCCTTGTAATGACAGAAGACAGGATAGCCCAGATGTGCCTTAATGCAACCACCAACGAGGTAAAGGTAAATCTCTATAGTGATTCCAATGCAGACGGCTCACCGGATACAGCCCCTTCCGGAGCCTGCCCCGACGCCACCGCTACAGATATGGATAGTGTAATCTCAATATGGGAGGCCGGGAATAAACTTGCCATGAGGGATAAGGGCACGAGGAACATCTATACATGGATAGATGCGAGTCCGTATAATGGCTCGGTGGAGAATGGCGATTTCAGCGCCCCTGCAGGAGAGGCATTGGCATTTGTAAATGACATTGCCCATAGAACTACATTGAAGCCATATTTAAGGGCGGCAACTGATGCAGAAACAGGAAATATCATTGACTTTGTAAGGGGCAACGCAGTAACGGGCTACAGAAACAGGTGCATAACCACAGGGAGCGGTTCAGAAACAGGGTGCACAGGAACTCAACATGTCTGGGCCCTCGGAGACATTGTCTATTCAACCCCGACCCTTGTTTCAGGCCCCGGGGAAAAGTATGACCAGATATACGGCGACGCAGACTATAAGTCATTCACAAGCAAATACAAACAGAGAAGGAGCGTTATTTATACAGGCGCAAACGACGGCATGCTCCATGCCTTTAACGGAGGGGTATATACATCAGGGGATAAGTCGGGCGGTAAAACGGAAAGCGGCTTCTTTGAGCATAATTCCAGCACTACTGTATCCCCATTTAATGGTTTTGCTAACGGCTGGGGCAGTGTAACAATAGGCGATGAGCTCTGGGCGTTTATCCCCCAGGACAACCTGCCGCATCTGGCATGGCTTGCCTGCAACGGCACAGACACGGACCCTGTGGGAACACCGGCAGACCCTATTTGCGGCGGTTCTGAATACACCCATGTATATTATGTTGACCAGAGGCCAAAGGTAACGGATGTGAGGATATTTAATCATACTGCCTCTGCTGATTGTTCAGGAACTGCTACCTCGGGCCTGGTAACCGGACAGGCCGGCGCATGCCATCCGGGCGGATGGGGCACAATCCTTATCATGGGCATGAGGCTCGGAGGCGGGGCGATGGATGTTGATCTTAACGGAGACGGCTTCACAACCGGCGCCGGAGAGCAGTCGTTCCGCTCCGCATATTACGCCTTTGATGTTACAGACCCTGAACAAAAGCCGAAACTCCTCTGGAGGTTTTATGACGCAAGCCTTGGCTTTACAACCAGTTATCCTGCAATAGCAAGAATATGCACCACCAAAGACACGCCATGCACAGGCACTGAAAAGTGGTATATGGTGGCAGGCTCAGGTCCTGCCAACGGCACAGCGGCAAGGGACTATGGCAGCACAGGCAATGCGCAGCCGCTCAAGGTCTTTGTTGTAGACCTTTCTAACGGCAGCCTCGCCCAGACCATTCAATTTGAGGGGACTGCCTCTACCTTTACCATGATGGGCGACCCAACGGTTGTGGATGCTGACCTTGATTTTACGAGCGATGTTATCTATATAGGCGCAAACATCACAACATCAGCAACATCTACTGCTAATAGCGCCAGCGGAAGGGTCTATAGGATAAATACCAACAGCACAATCACTGCATGGGATAAATCAACCTTGTTTGACCCTGTAGCCGGCATTGCCGCCAGCACAGTTGATTCTGATCCGACTAACGGCAAAGATATGGGGCCTCTTCTTGTGAGCCCGTCTGTGGCAAAGGACAGCAAGGGGAACCTATGGGTATTTTTTGGAACAGGCAGGCTCAGAAACAGCACCTATGACCTCAGCAACTCTAACCAGCAGGAGTTTTATGGGATAAAAGACGGCTGCTGGAAGGGCCTGACTGAGACAACCTGTAGTGTTACCGCTACAAATACAAACACCAGAACAGGTGATAAAGTATATCAACTGACAGACCTCTTTGATGCCAGCGCTGTAACCGTCAACATTGCAACAGGCAGCGCCCAGGTTAACGCTAACACAAGCACTGCATGCGGCGTCGGCGTCACATCGTGCGCTTACTCAACCCTTATTAACACGGTTCAGGCTAAACAAGGCTGGCATACAAAGCTTTACAAACCGACCACTGGGTCTGGGGCGAGCGAAAGGGCGCTTTCAAGGAGCGTTGTGCTTGGAGGTCTGCTTCTTTTTACCGCTTACACCCCTGCAGCCGATCTGTGCTCAATATTCGGCGACAGCGCCCTATACGCCCTGTATTATGAAACAGGCACGGCTTATATTAAGCCAGCCCTGCCTGTGGAAGGGCAGACAACGACTATAGCTAAGTCCATGGACCTTGGCAAAGGTATGCCCACAGCCGTTGGTGTCGCCATCGGGGAGACGGTATCGGGCTTCGTCCAGAAGTCGACGGGAGAGATAGTCCGTATCGAGGCCCAGCCCGGCCTCGGTGTCAGGAGCGGGGCTGCATCCTGGAGGGAAAAGACAGGAGGCGGCGGGACTTCGGAGATAGAGACTATATATAAGCATATAGTGAAGTAAATTGAAGATTGTAAATTTCCAATTTCCAATTTGCATTTTACAATATAGGAGGAGACGTTGCCTGACCCTAAGCCTAAGCGTAGACCTGAAAAAGTGAAGAAGCCTGAGGCTCCATCAGGAGCTGATTACAAGAGATGGCTCAAGTACCTCGGCATTGTAATTATTGCCCTCTTAGTTATCTCAAAGTTGAGGGGGGGGAAGGTCGAGGCCCCTCCTGAAAAAGCAGAGGCCCCTGCAACTGCGGTTACGGAGCCAACTACGCCTCAAGTCGGCGGGACGGAGGTTGCCCGGCCCACAGAAAGTGCAGCTGAGGCACCGGCTGTTCCATCTGTCCGAGGAAAAACCAATACCCTGCCAGAGGTTGTATCCATAAAGTTAACCCCCAAACTCGTCTATCCTGGGACCATGATCAAGGCAGAGATTGAAGGGAAGGATGCGGACGACGACCCTGTCACATTTAATCGTGAGTGGAAGAAAAATGACGAGGTGCTGCCGGGTGAAACCATGGATGACCTCGATACGAAAGGGTTTAAGAAAGGGGAGCTTATTACCCTTTATGTTACACCCTTCGATGGTAAGGAGAAGGGGAAGAGAAAATGGTCACCTACAATAATGATCGCCAACAGGCCCCCTGAGATAACATCCTCTCCGCCGACAGCCGTTTCCAACAGGTATATCTATGAAGTAAAAGCAAGTGACCCTGATGGGGACAAACTTACTTTTTCCCTTGAGGGAGCCCCCCCTGGTATGACCATAGACCCTACCATAGGTCGCATAGAATGGAATGTTCCCTCTCTGTCGGAATTAAAGTCTGATTCTGATATGGTATACAATGTAAAAGTTATAGCAAGTGATGGTGACGCTAATGCATTCCAGGGGTATGAGCTGAGATTGACCAAGTAAAATCCATATCTGAAGTGAAAAATAAGGCCACAAGATATTGTGGCCTTATTTTTGCTGTCCTCTATATATAGAGCTTTTAATATAATTTAACATAATTATGCATAATTTATAGCAATTAGATTTGACACTGTATATGAATTATGGAATTTTATAGTGCAATATGAAGCAGAATACAAACAACGTTAGGAAGTTGAGAGAGGCCAAGCTGATGAGCAAGGCCGAATTGGCAAGAAAGGCCGGGATATCGGTCCTGACAGTGGACAGAATAGAGAAGGGTCACCCCTGCAGGCTGGACACGAAGCGAAAGGTGGTCCTTGCTCTGGGCCTCAGGGTTCCTGAGGCGGACAAGGTCTTTAAGAGCAGCCAGAAGTAATGTCGGTGTTAGTGATTAGTGCCAGTAACAGACACTGATACTGTCCACTGACACTGACAAATAAAAGGGGTTTAAATGGCTCTGTTCAGTAAAAAAAAGAATGTTATAGGTGTGGACATCGGTTCCTCAGCTATCAAGATAGTGGAACTGAAGGATACCAAAAAGGGGTATCAGCTGGTCAATTATGGCATAGCCCCGATCCCTTCCGAGGTTATTGTTGACGGCGCAATAATGGACTCGTTCGCCATAGTTGAGGCAATAAAGAACCTCCTTGCTGAGAAAAAGATAAAGACTAAGGATGCGGTCATTTCGGTGTCCGGTCATTCAGTGATAATAAAAAAGATTACTCTTCCTGCCATGACAGAGGAGGAGTTGGAAGAGTCTATCCAGTGGGAGGCGGAGCAGTATATTCCGTTCCCCATAGGTGATGTGAACATGGACTTTCACATCCTTGAGATGGCCACGAAGCAGCCACAGATGGATGTTTTGATCGTTGCCGTAAAGAAGGACATGATAAACGATTATACCGCGGTCATGTCGGAGGCGGGCCTGAATACTGTAGTGGCTGATGTGGACTCGTTTGCGCTGGAGAATATGTACTGCATTAATTACGATGTGACGCCTGAAGAGACGGTGGCGCTGGTGAATCTCGGGGCCAATGTCATAAACATAAATATCCTTAAGGGAGGGACATCAACCCTTACCAGGGACGTTTCTGTTGGAGGAAGGCAGATAACCAATGAGATACAGAAGCATCTTGGTGTCAGTTTCGAGGATGCAGAGATTTTGAAGTGCGGCGGGGAAGTCACCGGAGTTGATGCCAAGAATGTGGAGGAGATTGTCAAGACAGCCTCAGTTGCTCTCGTGACAGAGGTGCAAAGGTCTTTTGATTTTTACCTTTCGGCGACCCAGGAAGGTCGGATTGACAAGGTTTATCTGAGCGGAGGCTCGTCAAAGATAAAGGGGATTGCCGAGGCAATATCGGAGAGGACAGGTATCCCTACCGATGTGGGGAACCCGTTCCTGAAGATAGGGCTCAATAAGAAGACATTTGATGCCGAAAATCTGAAGAAGGATGCAGCATTTTTGTGTGTTGGTGTTGGGTTGGCAATCAGGAGACCTGGCGATAAATGATAAAAATTAACTTACTACCGGTCAGGGCTGCAAAGAAGAAGGAGACGCTAAGGCAGCAGATCTCTGTAGCAGTCATGTCTCTTGTCTTAGTGTTGATTGTTATTGGATATTTCCATTTCAGAATAGTGAAGAATATTGCGGAAGTTAGTACCAAAATAGCGTCTACTGAGATGGAGCTTAATAAGACAAAGGCCCAGATAGGCGAGGTGTCCAAGTTTAAGGAGGCCAAAAAGGTATTAGAGAATAAGCTTGGGGTGATTGAGTCGCTAAAGAAGGGGAAGGCCGGGCCTGTGAAGATGCTGGATGAACTGAGCAGCGTGACCCCGGAAAAGCTCTGGCTGAACTCATTTAAGGAGCAGGGCGGCGGCATAAATATTGAAGGCACGGCAATCAGTAATGAGGTAATTGCCCAGTTCATGACGGATATGGAGAAGTCATCTAAATTCAAAGATATAGAGCTCGTTGTAACTGAACAGATTGAACAGGGCGGCGTGAAAATGAAAAAATTCAGCCTGACCGGGAAACTGGAAACAGAGGGTGTTGCCCCGGTTGCTGCGCCGGCTGCACGCCAGTAAACAAAGAGGTAATTCAATGGCCATAACAATAACAGCCGACTCACTGATAAAGCTTCCTCAAAAGCAGAAGGCATATATTCTGGTTGGGATACTTGCGCTCATTGCCGGGTTATACTGGTATCTGCTCTATAACCCTAAAACAGCTGAACTTGCGGAGCTTAATGTCAGGCTGGAGAAGTTGCAGGCAGAGTTGAATGAAAGCATGGCAATTGCAGCCGACCTGCCACGGTTCAAGGCTGAGGTGACAAGACTCAATGAAGAATTAAAAAAGGCCCTCCTAGAGCTTCCGGACAAAAAGGAGATACCTTCGCTTCTTACCAATATCTCAAAGCTTGGAATCGAATCAGGTCTTGAGTTTATACGCTTTAAGCCAATGAATGAGGTCCCTTCAGGATTTTATGCGAAGGTCCCTGTTGAGATAAGTCTGAAGGGGACATATCACGAGGTAGCCACTTTTTTTGACAAGGTCAGTAAACTCTCAAGGATAGTCAATATAACGGACATAAATATGAGCGGCGCCAAGGAAGAGGGAGGGAAAGTTATACTTACTACACCCTGCCTTGCAACTACTTACAGATTTATTGAGGGTGAAAGTGTTAATAAATAGTTCAGTAGAAAAGAACGAAGTTAAGAAGATGGGAAGATGGGGAGTTGTGAAGTTAAGCTCAACCTTTCAACCTCTCAACCTTTCAACCTCTTTAATGATAGCCGTGGTCCTTATCGGGGCAATTTTAACCGGATGCAAGAAAGAAGCGATTGAGCCTGCTCAGGTCGCGCCGGTCAAGAAGGTGGTTGCGCCTGTTGAGACCGCAATGACTACCGAAAAAATGCCTGAATATGTCTATAACCCGGCTGGCAAAAGAGACCCATTTAAAACCTTTATAGAAACAGCTACAGGTAAAAAGGCACATGGTGTCGCCCCTGTAACACCTCTTCAGAGTTATGACCTGGCTGCCCTTAGGCTTGTGGGGATCATGCTGCTGCCTGGTAAGAAGGTCGCAATAATAGAGGACCCCACAGGGAAAGGGTATCACGTTAAAGTAGGGACATCAATAGGCATGAACGATGGGGTAGTAGTTGAGATATTGAAGGATGAGGTGGTAGTTGAAGAGAAGTACCTGGATGAAACTGCGCAGACAAAGGCAAGAAAGGTTTCAGTCAAGATCCCGAAGGAAGAGGATAGAGGAGGAGAAGGCCGATGAGAATCGATGCTATAGTAAATAAAACCAACATGTTATCATTCTTGACCCTAATTGTTTTATTGTCAGCCTGCTCGCCAAAAGCCGCGCAGGTCAGGCCGGAAGAACAGGCAAAAGCGGTATCCATCAGCAGTCTGGAGATTGGGAAGAGTGATGACAAGTCTATCCTGACTATTAAGGCAACTGAATCGTTACAGGGAAATTACACAGTCATTAAGGTATCAGACCCACCAAAGGTGGTTATAGAGATGCCAACTGCGGATGTCGGAAAATTTGAAGGCACGATAGATGCTGTTGATGGAGTCATATCAAAGGTGACGACCTCAAGGCGTGATGTTTCCGGCGCCTTGATAGAGATTAGCCTTTTGTCCTTAGTAGAGCATGAGGTCAAGGCAGATGGAAGTACGCTGGAGATCTATTTGGTGAGGCCTCAGGGAGAAGGTGTCCCGTCTGAGAAAGTAGAAGAAGCACCTACTGAGAAGGCTGAGGCTGGTTCGACAACAGATGAAAAGGAGCAATCACCGCCAGAAATAGTTGTGGAGCCAAAGACAGAAGAAAAGGCTGAGGCTCCCCGGAAGGCCTTAAAAGTAAAGGCAGTTGAGATAAAAAAGGCAGGCAAGTTTACCATGGCTGAGATAATTACTGACGGGGAGATTTCGGATTATAATGTCTTTGACCTTAAATCTCCGGCCAGGGTGGTTGTTGATGTCAGGAATGCCAGGGAGATAACGGCAAAAAGGGATATTAAGGCTGTTTCGCCTCATATCAAGGGCGCCAGACTTGGGCGGCATGACGGGCAGGTGAGGGTCGTCTTTGACTACAAAGGGAGCGTCAAGCCTTATGACGTAGTTAAGGAGAATGACAGGATCTCAATATTGTTTGGTAAGAGGCCTGAAACAGTTGTAGCAAAGATCGAGAAGGCGGCTGTGAAGGAAGAGGCCCCGAAAATAGAGGAAATGACAGAGGTAGAGAAAAAACCTGAGACGGCAGCAGTGGAACCGGAGCCTGCTGTGACTGAGGCTGGCGCCCCCGTCGAAATGAAGACTGAAGAGGCCCCTCAGGCGAAGGCGGAGGCGATCCCATCAGCTGAGGAGCAGGCCCAGACACCTGCAGAAATAGTTGAGGAACCAAAGAAGGAAGAGAGGGCTGAGGCCCCAAAGAAGGCATTAAGAATTAAAGACGTGAAGATTAAGAAGTCAGGCAAGTTTACTAGTGCAGAAATAATAACAGATGGCGACCCGTCCACATACAAGGTCTATGACCTTAAGTCGCCTGACAGGGTCATTGTTGATATCATGAATGCAAGGGATATATCGGTAAAAAAGAATATCAAGGCAGTTTCCCCTCATATCAAGGGCGCAAGACTTGGGCGGCATGACGGACAAGTGAGGGTTGTATTTGATTATAAGGGGAGCATTGAGCCTTATTTTGTATTAAAAGGTGCTGACAGGATCACGATATTGTTTGGAAAGAAGCCTCCAATTGTTGAAGCAAAAGAAGAGAAGGCGGCAACAAAAGAAGAGGTCCCGAAGATAGAAGAAAAGGCAGAGGAGAAGGTAACTGTAGAGGAAGAGGTAAAGGCGGAGGCGCCGATTGCTAAGGCTGAGATGGAAGCAGTTGAAGCAAGCGCCCAGCCTGTTGAGGTTGCTGCCGAAGGGAAACCAGAGGTAGAAAAGGTAGAGGTTGAGACTGAAATAAAGGAAGAGGTTAAGGAAGAGGTTAAGGCGGAGGAAAAAACAATCGCAAAAGAGAAGGCTGTCGCCGCTCCTGTACTTGAGGCGGAGGTTGAGGAGAAGACCGAACCGGAACCCGAAAAGAAAACTGCTGCCGAGGGCGCATCAGTGGAGATAGCAAAGGCTTATAATGGACAGAAGGTCACCTTGGAGTTCAAGGATGCTGACATAAAAAATATATTCAGGATTATTGCAGAGGTCAGCGGCTACAACATGATAATTGACAGCGCTGTAGTCGGAAAGGTCACCATCAGGCTTGTAAATGTCCCATGGGACCAGGCCCTTGATCTATTGCTTGAGACGAATAACCTGGGGATGAAAAAGGTGGGAAATGTAATCAGGGTGCTGCCTGCCGCCGTTGTGAAAAAGGAGGAAGAGGAGAAGCTGGCTTCAAAGAAGGCCATGGAAAAGCTTGAGGATATGGTGACCAAGCTCATACCTGTAAGCTATGCAACGGCATCCGATATATCTTCCAAGCTGAAGGGCGTTATGACGGACAGGGGCACTACTCTGGTTGATGAAAGGACAAACACCATAATCCTGAAGGATATACAGAAAAGTGTTGATGAAGCGGTAAAGCTGGTGAAGGATCTGGACACACCAACGCCGCAGGTTATAATAGAGGCCAGGATAGTGACGGCGAACACAAATTTCGCGAGAGATCTCGGAGTTCAATGGGGTGCCGGCTATGCGGCTGATGCTGCACATGGAAATCCGACAGGTTATTACTTTCCGAATTCATACAATGTATCTGGCGGGGGAGGCGGTTCCTTTGCCCTCAATCCACCAGCATCAGGTGGCGTCGGCGCATCTTCGGGTGGGGGAGGTGTTCTGGGTATCAATTTCGGGTCGATTAATAACACCTTGAACCTTGACCTTCGGTTGAGTGCCCTTGAGAGCCAGGGTTGGGGAAAGGTCGTTTCAAGCCCGAAGATAATAACCCTTGACAATAAGGAGGCATCTATCTCGCAGGGAATTTCCATACCCTTTGAGACCACATCTGCTTCAGGCACACAAACGACTTTCGTTGATGCGAACCTTAATCTGACTGTAACGCCGCACGTGACTGCCGACGGCAGGTTGAGTATGAAGATAAAGGTAAGCAAGAACCGGCCGGACCTTGCCTTCAAAGGCGCCAGTGGAGCACCATCGATTGATAAGAAGGAAGCAACTACGGAAATACTTGTTAAGGATGGCGACACTACTGTTATTGGCGGTATTTATGAGATTGACAAGGGTGAGAGCGAAACCTTTACGCCATTCCTTGGCAGGATACCTATTCTCGGATGGTTATTTAAATCCAAGAAAAAGACTGAAACTAAGACAGAACTACTAATATTTATTACCCCCAAAATAGCACGCGATACACCAGTTTAAGTTGAGAGGACAGGAAGGTTAGAGGATAGGGATGATGAGAAGGTTAAGGTTAGAGATGAAAAAAACTTTCTACAGAAACTGAACTTCTGAACATTATGGGAAAGATAAGATATTTAACTGCTGGTGAGTCGCACGGGAAAGGACTATCAGCTTTAATGGAAGGTATTCCTGCTAACCTTGAATTAACATCTGAGTATATAAATAATGAACTTGTCCGCCGACAGATGGGGTATGGTCGCGGCGGAAGGATGCAGATCGAGACAGATACTGCGGAGATCCTTTCAGGTATCAGGTTTGGCAGGACACTTGGCTCACCTATAGCCCTGTTCATTGAAAACAGAGATTGGGAGAACTGGCAGGAAGTTATGAGTTCAACCCCCCCTCAGTCCCCCCCTTTACTAAGAGGGGGAGGGGGGATTGTTACCCGCCCACGCCCAGGTCATGCCGACCTTTCTGGAGCAATCAAGTACAACCAAAAGGACATCAGGAATATATTAGAAAGGTCAAGTGCACGGGAGACGGCTGCGAGGGTTGCAATAGGTTCTATAGCCAAGAGGCTGCTTGAGGAGTTCGGGATAAAGGTTTTCAGCTGGGTGACTGAGATAGGGGGAATTCAGGGGTCAGAGGTAGGGCGGGCAGTGCCCACCAGTAATTCAATTTATTATTCATCCCACTCAACTCATCACACGGCAATTTCTGAGTTATACGAGAAGGCTGAAAAATCCGAGGTTCGCTGTCCAGATGCGGCGGCAACAGAGGCCATTAAGAAGAGGATAGATGAGGCAAGGAATAATGGTGACTCTCTCGGCGGGATATTTGAGATAGTTGTAAGCGGCGTTCCGGTCGGTCTTGGGAGTCATGTCCAGTGGGACAGGAAGTTGAATGCGCGGCTTTCCATGGCCCTTACGAGCATTCAGGCTATCAAGGGGGTAGAGTTTGGACTTGGTTTTGAGGCAGCGAGAAGGCCTGGTTCTGAGGTTCACGACGAGATATACTTCAGGGGTCAGGAATTCAAACAACCGACCACCGGCTTTTACAGGAAGACCAACCATGCAGGTGGTATAGAAGGCGGGATGTCGAATGGTGAGGATATAGTCATCAGGGGGGCAATGAAACCTATTCCTACCCTGTATAAACCGCTCCGCTCGGTGGATATTGAGACAAAAGAAGCCTTTGAGGCGACTGTTGAGAGGTCGGATATATGTGCCGTCCCAGCCGCTTCAGTTGTGGGTGAAGCAGTTGTTGCTTTCGAGATTGCAAATGCAATGATTGATAAATTCGCCGGGGACTCGATGGAAGAGATGAAGAGGAATTACAACAGCTATATGGAATATGTGAAGGGATTTTAGTGTCGGTGTTTAGTGTCAGTGTCAGTGGGAATAGTTAGATGAATACAGTTAATAGTGTAGAGGATATGGAGGTATTTAAGAAAGCCCACAAAGTTGTGTTAGAAGTATATGAAATTACGAATACCTTCCCTGATGTTGAAAAATTTGCCATGGTTTCGCAAATGCGGCGGGCTGCATATTCAATTCCATCGAATTTGATGGAAGGAGGTTGTCGTCTTAACAAGAAAGAATATCGCCAATTTGCTGGTATAGCCAAAGGATCAACAGGGGAGTTAAAGTATTTTCTGTTACTATCCAAAGACCTTGGTTATATTTCGGAAGAAAAGTATCTGACCTTACGTAAATCTGCAGAAGAAGTTAGCAAAATGCTAAACGGATTAATCAGAGCTTTAACGGACAATCACTGACACTTTTGTGGGGATTTTAGTGTCAGTGATTAGTGTCAGTAACGCTCTCTGTTTACTGACACAGACACTGACACTGTTGTTAATGGACACTGATGCATAAGAACATCGTCCTTACCGGTTTCATGGGCACAGGTAAGACTTCTACAGGCAGGCTGTTGGCCAGGAAGCTGGGAACAAGGTTTATAGATACAGATACACTGATTGAAAAAGAGGCCGGAATTCCAATCCGGGAGATATTTGAAAAGTTTGGAGAGGTGCATTTCAGAGGTCTTGAAAGGGAGATAGTAAAAAAGGTTGCAGAGGAAAATGGTGTAGTTATAGCTGTCGGAGGTGGGGCTATTGTAAATCCTGCCAACCTGACAGATCTAAAAAGGCACGGAATAGTTGTATCACTCACGGCCTCAGTTGAGGTGATTCTCTCCAGGGTTGAGAAGAATATAGACAGACCGCTCCTAAAGGTTGAAGATAAGTTAGGAAAGATAAAAGAATTGATTGCGGTCAGGGCGCCTTTTTATGAGAAGGCAGAGATCACTGTTGACACAGACTGTAAGAACCCTGAGCAGGTGGCGGATGAGATATTAGAATTAGTGATTAGTGTCAGTGATTAGTGACACTGACACTGACACCGACACTGACACCGACACCGACACGGATAAATGGAATCTATAAAAGTAAATCTTGGAGAAAGAAGTTACCCCATATACTTTGGAAGCGGGACGCTAAAGGATTTTGGAAAGACCTACAAGAGTTTTTTTAAGAGTAAGAAGGTTATTGTAGTTACAAATCCAACTGTTGGCAGGCTCTATTTCAAGGTTATCAACGACAGCCTGCAAAAAGATGGATTTGAGGTCAACCGCATAGATGTACCGGATGGCGAAGAATATAAGACCCTCACATGGGCATCCAAGCTCTTTGACAAACTGATCGCATTGAAGGCAGACAGGCAGACGCCGCTCGTAGCATTGGGCGGAGGTGTGATAGGGGACCTGACCGGTTTTGTAGCCGCTACTTACTTGCGGGGTGTCCCCTTTGCCCAGGTTCCCACAACACTTTTGGCTCAAGTGGATTCCAGTGTAGGAGGCAAGACAGGCGTTAATCATAGGAAAGGGAAAAACCTCATAGGCGCCTTTTATCAGCCCAGGTTTGTTTATATAGATGTCAATACCCTGAAGTCCCTTGATAAGCGGGAAATGAAGGCGGGTCTTGCCGAGGTAATAAAGTATGGTGTCATAAGAGACCCGAAGCTGTTTAAATACCTTGAAGACAATATTGATATTTTAACTCAAGTACAGACGCAAAGCATTGCGTCTCTACTTACTCAAAACGCCGCTCTTTTACATATAGTCAAGAGGTCGTGCGCCATAAAGGCCTCTGTAGTTGAGACAGATGAAAGGGAGGCTGGAATTAGGGCAATTTTGAATTTTGGTCATACCTTTGGTCATGCAGTTGAGGCTGTAACAAAGTATAAGGAATACAAGCATGGAGAGGCAGTAGCAGTTGGGATGGTATATGCCTCTGAACTTTCTCATAGAGCTGGATTGTGTAATAAAAGTGTGGTAGAAAGGGTGCGTAATTTAATCAAGAGGGCCGGACTTCCCACTGAAGCGCCGGATTTTCCAGGAAAGAGCTTCTTGAAGGCGATGGAGATAGATAAGAAGGTCGTTGGCGGGGAGTTAAGGTTTGTGCTGGTGGAAGGTATTGGCAAGGTGAGGATTGAGAAGGTCAAGGCAGATGATATAATGCCGGAGAGCAGATTATAATGACTGAAGGGCTAAATAAAGAGATAATTACAGGCTTGCTGAAGCCTTATTTTGAAAAGAGAGATGATATATTAATGGCGTTCCTCTTTGGTTCCTGGGCAACTGGTAAATATTGCAGAGAATCGGATGTGGACATTGCCGTGTATTTTAAGCCCGTAAGTGGCGGACTCGAGTGGGAAGAGTTTGATGCAAGGTATGAAGGTGAAAACGAAATATGGCGTGAAATTGAGAACCTCCTGGGAAAAGAGGTTGACTTGCTGGTACTGAACAGGGCAGCTTCGAGCATTGCGGACACCGCTATAAGCGGCGCGCCAGTAATCATAAAAGACAGGGGATTGTATCTCGATTTTATGCTGCGCGTAACATCAGAGGCCATTGACTTCAGAGGATTTGTTGCCGAATATTGGAGACTTAAGGAAGAGATGAGGGCTGATGCTTGCGGAGCGGGCTAAAGAGCGACTTATTAAGCACCTGGAATTTATGGCCGGTGAGCTGGGCGATTTCCAGAAATTTGCAGGGTATACATGGAACGATTACCAGTTTGACAGGGATAAACGCAGGAACATAGAGAGGTGGATAGAAAACCTTACAAACTCAACCATTGATGTTGCAAAGATTCTGCTCGCGGCTGATGATTATCCGATGCCTCAGAGTTACAGAGAGATGCTTTTTGCCTTTGGGACCAGATACTTTAATGAAGAGTTTGGTAAAAGGATTGAGAGATGGGGGACATTGCGAAATGTTGTTACCCATGAGTACCTTGATATAAAATGGAATACCATAAAGGCTTTTTTGAACGAAAGTAAACCTTTTTTGGATGAGATACACAGTAAGGTGAAAGAGTTATTGTTGGCGGGAAAAATAGAGTAAGCGGCGGAAAGATGAAGATAGGAGAAGTTGAATTAGGGAATATACCTGTTGTGATAGGGACGGTCTCCGGGAAAATAGAACACCCGGTTAAGGTCGTTAATATTATTGACCTGTTTGAACTCCGCATCGATACGTTTAAGTCACAGGAAGTTGCTTATATAACAGAGGTCATTCAGTCCATGAAAAGCGGTTACGGGAAACCGCTGCTTGCAACAGTCCGGTCCAAGGCAGAGGGCGGCGCTGTAGAAATAGATGATGATAGAAGATATGAGATATACAAAGAGGTTCTCCCCCTTGTTGATGCAGTAGATGTTGAGTTAAGCTCAGCCGACTTGATGAAAAGGGTTTTGGCTATATGCAGGGAAAGAGGCAAGCTCCTTATAGCCTCTTATCATAATCACGACAATACCCCTGGAGAGGTTGAACTCGAAAAGCTGATTTCGGATGGTAAGGAGATCGGGGCTGATATAGTGAAGATTGCGGTTACTGCAAATTCTAAAGAGGACTTAAGCAGGCTGATATCCTTTACTATTAAAAACAGGGAGAAAGGTATAATTACCATTTCTCAGGGGAGCATAGGTACTATATCGCGGATAGTTACCCCGATCCTGGGCTCTCTCATGACCTACGGGTATATAGATATGCCCTCAGCTAAAGGCCAGTTGTCGGCTTTTGAGATTAGCAAATATCTGAGTCTGTTTGACCCGGAGTATAATAAGGGCGTATAAAAAATGAGAAAAGCCAAGGAAGGACAGGGCAGAGGATTATCTGAAGAGAACAAAGGGGTTTCTTCGATGGTTAAAAAAAGAACCGAGATTAAAAAAGAGGCAAAGTGTAGATTGCCAAAAGCAAGTTAGACTTTTCATTCCAACGACATATAGGCTCTGGGATTGGTGCGATGATGCTGGCTTTAGAAAATAGTAAAAGATACACCTATGCTGATTACCTCATGATCGAGGATGAGAAGAGGTACGAGGTGCATGAAGGAGAGCTTATGATGGTTCCGGCTCCGACTACTTCGCATCAAAGGATATCGTGGAGGATTGAACGTATCATAGGCGATTTTATAGTGGAAAATAATCTTGGTGAGATTTTTGATGCGCCAACGGATGTTGTCCTTTCCGGAGATATAGTTGTCCAGCCGGATATTCTTTTTGTCAGCAAGGACAGGGCAGGGATAATTGAAGAAAAGGCTGTAGCAGGTCCGCCTGATCTGGTTGTCGAGATTCTGTCTCCCTCGTCAACATTTTCAGATTCCGTGAGAAAAAAGGAGCTTTACCAGAGGTATGGCGTGAAGGAATACTGGCTTGTATTCCCGGAGGAGAAGGCGGTAGAGGTCATGACCCTTGAAGCTGGCATTTTTAAGGAGTATTCTGTTGCGAAGGATCAGGGGCAGGTGAGTTCGAAGGTTCTGGATGGGTTGAGGGTGGATTTGAAAGAGGTCTTTTAACGTAACAGTCCCTTCAGCGAAAGGCCAGTTGTCGGCATTTGAAATTGTTGCGCATCTGAGGTTGTTTGACCCGGAATATAATGAGAAGCTGATAGGAAGAACCAGGCTCAGGGAAGCTGTTTGATAAGGGTTGTGCTGATGGAGAAGATCGGGGAAGTCTGTGTGAAGCCGATAGCAATGAAGTAAATTGGCGCAATGAAAAGATAAGCTATATAATAAATGTGGAGATTTATAGGAGGACTGGTGATGTTTAAAAACAGGTTTTTACTGAATTTAGTATTGGTTTCAGTATTATTTGCAGGAGTTCTCTCAATAATTGCATGCGGACCCGGTGGTGGCGAAGACGACAGGACCGCGGCATATGATTTTGAGATTAATGTGCCAGAAGACTCGGCTTATACCTTCCCGCAGCCTGTAAATGGCGAGAGGAGGCGGTATAATAACAAAATGATCGTAACAGATGCATCAGGTTTGCCGCGCCAAGGCATTAAAGTAACTTTCGAGTGGCATGGCGACGCATTCGACGGATTTTGTGAGGACAAAGATTGTAATACACTGAAGACAGACCCATTTGCGTCATTTGATGCAGTGACTGATGAAAACGGGAAGATTGAGATTAATTACATGACGGCTCTCTTTTCGAGTTCGTCTGCGGCAGCGACGTATACATTAGGATACATGGCTTCGTCAGGCGCAGTCTCAGCCAAACATACAGACAGTGTTACTGTGCCTGTAACGATACCGCCCCTTCCGCCCCTTGCCATTTCCACAGCCGCCATTTTACCCGATGGAACGGTAGGAACGGTTTACTCTACCACCCTTACGGCCACAGGCGGGACGTCGCCTTACACATGGGCTTTAACGTCGGGATCCCTCCCTTCTGGTCTGATATTATCCGGTGACAGCATTATAGGGACGCCGACAACTGCCGGGACATCTTTATTCGAAGTGACGGTTACAGATTCAGCGGCAACGCCAGCTTCGGTATCAAAGATTTTTTCATTAACAATAGTGTCTTGAATTGAAGCCGCAAGGATTTTTCTCCAAGCGGCATTGCCAATGTAGTGATCAACAGGTTGATAAAAAGGAATATTTGAAGGTAAAAATGAATTTATGGCATTCGACATCAAAACAGACGCCCCTCTTTTTCCTGAGATAGCCAAATATGAGGCCATCCTCAGCAAGGATCCAGGCTCCATGGTCTTTGCGCCACTGGCAGTAGGTAAAACCGGGGACGGATCGGAATGATGAGGTAATGAGGTATCATGCGTGAGGAAAACAGAATACATTATCAGAATAGGTCCTTCCGACAGGTACAGACATTTACACATCAAAGAAGGAGGAAAGGTTGTATTTTTCAGGGTTCAGCTTGAAACAAAGATTGATGATAAATGGTTTGCAGTTGTCAGGTACGATACGGCTCATGGTTTTGCCCATAGGGACTTATTGACTATAAAAGGGGGTATAAAGAAAACCCCCCTATTTAACCAGGATTACAATGATGCACTGACTTTTGCCGAAGAGGATTTAAAGACCAACTGGGAATATTATAAAAAGAGGTTTCTGGAGGATATAGATGAATAAAGAAAAAAAAATGATAGAACGTAACATTGAGATTACTGCGGAGTTTAGCCGGTACCTGTTCGAGCATCCGGAAATTGAAGATAAAATCCCTATGGATTCAGAGATTATACTCTTGCCGGAATTTGATAAGGAATTAAAGGAGTTTAATCATGGGTTGGGTAAGGATATGGAGGCTGAAGGTTGTAAGGTAGTGTATATATCAATTAAGGATATTCGTCCCAAAACCATATCGAGAATAGAGCACATAGAATTACTTGCGGCATAGATAATATCCTGGGCGGAGATTTAAAATCACAGGAAAATGAAAATTTTACCCTTATGGTAGAAGCAGCGTTAGCAAAAAAGAGATACACATACGATGATTACCTGAAGACTCCTGACGTTTTGAAAGAGATTTGGTAGCGTTCTAAACAGGAGACCTGCGATATTCCCCCTCCCTTGACGGGAGGGGGCTGGGGGTGGGTGGATTCTCATAACAGGGCAAGTCCCCCCTCCCCTTAATCCCCTCCCGCCAGGGGAGGGGAGATTTTTTTTGGGCAGGTCTCTCTTTTTCTACGCTACCAGAGATTTTCTAAAATAAGATGAGCCTATGACGGCAGAACTTAAAGATGATGTACCTGTTCCTCCTGAGATAAACAAATACCTCGCAATTCTCAGCAAAGACCCAGGCTCGATGGTTTTCGCGCCTCTGGCAGAGGCGTACAGGAAGGCCGGTATGCTGGCTGAGGCTATTGCAACTGCTCAGGACGGCCTGAAACTCCGTCCTGACTATGTGAGCGGGATGGTTGCCCTTGGGAGGGCATATTTTGAAAAGGGCCTGCTGGCCGAGGCCAGGGAGAACCTGGAGAAGGTGCTTGTAATTGCACCGGACAACATCATTGCCGCCGGCATATTAGAGGAGATAAAAAAGAAGTCAGCGGATCAGCCCGAAGCCCCCATAATTCCAGCCCCTTCAACAAGCACAGGGCAGCCTCTATCAGAGAGTGCAGGAGAAGCAGAGATAGAAGAACTCACTGAACTTGAAGAGTTTACAGAGTTAGCAGAGGCTGAGGCAGAAGAAAAGCCGGGAGATTTTCAGGTTGAGGAGATAAGTTTTGAGGCCCCTGAACCTGGATTGGGGCTTGCAAAAGAGCTAAAAGAGAGAGAGGAAGAAAAAACAGCGGAGAACATTGGCAGCTGGGGGGCAGAAACCGCGAGCGAGTTGCAAGAAGAACCAGCTATGTCCGAGATATCTGAACCTGAAGCACGGTTCAGAAGCCCGGAGGTAGAGGAAAAAGGGGCAAGGCCAAGGAGGGAAATAACCACAGGGACCATTGCCGACCTTTATATAAAGCAGGGATACTTTGACAAGGCCATTGACATATACCAGACCCTATATGATGCTGACCCTGGAAATGATGATATAAAGAGGAAGCTTGATGAACTTAAGATGCAGGGGTCAGGGGTAGAGATACACAAGGAAGAGATAGGAGTAGGGTGGGTTGAGCCGACCGGGCAGGGGGCGGAACTCAAAACTGATGAGAATATAGATAGACTGGGATCATGGCTTAAGACAATTCAGAGCGAGAGGCGGAAGGGCTGATGGAATTTAAGGAGATAATAGCAGAGCTTGTTGAACGGGTGGACGGTGCAAGGGCTGCAATTCTTATGGGGTATGACGGCATTGCCATAGACGAATACCGTAAAGAAGGTATTGACACCGACATCCAGCTCATAGGGATTGAATATTCAAGTATACTTAAGGAAATGAAGCGTGCATCTGAGATCCTTGAAGCCGGGGAAGTGGCAGAGGTTTCAATCGTTACAGGTAAAGGCATTGTTGTTGTCAGGGGAGTTACTGATGAATATTTCGTTATGGTCAGCCTGACTGTTGATGGTAATCTTGGAAAGGCGAGGTACCTGATGAAGATGGCTGCGCCGAAGCTTAAAGCGTTGCTGTAAGAAAGAGGTTGAGAAGTTGAGAGGATGTTGCTATAGGTTCCATTCAAGTCATTATCTGATTTGACTTTACTTTCTTATCTGTGCTAATCATATCAAATCTGTGACTATCTGAGTCTAAAATCCCTTCAAAAAAACCTTGCAAATAGGAATCTAAGATGGTAATAAATAACCTTTCCAGCCTCATGGAGGTCATGAGGGCTGCACGATGTGATGCCGTACTCATCACTTGTATCGAAAATATCCGTTACTTAACTGGTTTTACTGGTTCAAGCGGTGTTTTACTAATAACCGATAATGGAGGGATATTCTTTACCGATTCCCGATATACAGAGCAGGCCGGCAAGGAGGTAAAAGGTAAGGTAAGGATAAGGGAATACAAGAAACAGGTTCCTGAGTTGTCTGCCGCGATTATTGCCGCAAGGTTGAAAAAAGTAGGGTTTGAGGATTCTGATTTAACGTTTCAATCATATCAGGAGCTGAAGAAGGAGCTTAAAGGGGTAAAGCTGGTTCCCTTGAAAGACAAACTTACTCTCCTGAGAGGTGTGAAGTCAAAGGGTGAACTCAGGCTTATATCCAGCGCTGTTGATATTGCTTATAAGGCATTTGAAAAACTCCTACCCTCTGTAAAATCAGGAAAGAGGGAGGAAGATCTCGCTGTAGAGCTGGAATACCTGATGAGGAAGGGAGGTGCAGAGGGCCTGTCCTTTGATGTGATTGTGGCGTCCGGGGCACGTTCGGCCTTGCCTCACGGAAGGGCAAGCGATAAACTTCTGAAAACAGGAGACCCTGTTGTTATAGACTTCGGGGCCAGGTATAAAGGGTATCACTCCGACGAAACGGTTACGCTCTTTATAGGGAAGGCGAGCGAAAGGCTTGCGAGGATTTACCAGATAGTTAAAGAGGCCCATGACAGGGCTATTGATGCGGTGAGGCCTGGTGTAAGGTTTTCAGATATAGATAAGGCAGCCAGAGATTTTATAGACAGGGCGGGATATTGTAAATCTTTTGGCCACGGGACAGGTCACGGTGTGGGACTCAATGTGCACGAGGGGCCATCAATAAGCCCAAATTCAAAAGGCGTAGCTGAGGAAGGGATGGTATTTACTATCGAGCCCGGAATATATATACCGAAGGTAGGAGGGGTAAGGATAGAGGACATGGTTGTTGTTACAAGGGATGGGTGCAGGGTTTTGACGAGGATATCGAAGGATATGACAATTGTTTAAATTGCAAAGTGCAAAATGTATTAACTGAGCCTCTTGCAAAATACAAAAAACATCCCCTCCCCCTTGACGGGGGAGGGTTAGGGTGGGGGTGAAAGTCCCATTTAGACGCACTTGAAAGTTCACCCACCCCCTCACCCCCTCCCGTAAAGGGAGGGGGAAAAGAGTTTTGCAAGAGCCTCAACTGTTTTGACTTTTGCAATTTAAAATTTGTAATTTGCATTGATATAGGGAGGGTAGATGTATTCAACGGCGGAATTCAAAAATGGATTAAAGATAGAGCTTGATGGAGAACCTTTTACTATAGTAGAGTTCCAGCATGTAAAGCCAGGGAAGGGTGGGGCTTTTGTTCGGACGAAACTGAAGGCTTTAAAGAGCGGAAAGGTCATAGAAAGGACATTCCGTTCCGGTGAGAAAGTGGACAAGCCTGATGTAGAGGCGAAGAAGATGCAGTTCCTTTATGAGGCAGACGGCAGCTACCATTTCATGGATGTGGAGAGCTACGAGCAGTTCCAGTTTTCCAGGGACCAGATAGGGGATGGCGTAGGCTTCCTCAAGGAGGAGACTGTGGTGGCTGTGCTTTTCCATAACCAGAAGGCCATAGGTGTTGAGTTGCCGAACTTTATTGAGATAGAAATAGCAGAAACAGATCCCGGGTTGCGTGGTGATACTGTCTCCAGCAGTGGAAAGCCTGCCAAATTAAAGACCGGTGCAATTGTCCAGGTACCGCTCTTTGTAAATATCGGAGATGTTATAAAGGTTGATACAAGGACAGGGGAGTATATAGAGAGGGTGAAGTAAGGGCGGTTACGAGTTTTGAGTTCTGAGTTTTTAGTTTTAAACCTGAAACAAGAAACGCAAAACGCAGGAGGATGTTATGGATCTCAAGGATATAAAGCAGATAATAAAGGTCTTGGAAGGTACCGATGTTACTGAGATAGAGGTTGAACAGGAAGGGGTAAAGGTAAGAGTTAAGAGAGGGGGGAACTACCCTGTTATTCCTTTGAGCCAGGTTCAAATGCTACCTCGCGAGGTTGAGGCACAGTCCGCTTCGTCACCTGCAAAGGTTGAAAAACCGGTGGAAAAAGAGTCTCCAAAGCTGAAGACCATAGGCTCCCCAATGGTTGGGACATTTTATCTCACTCCTGCCCCGGATGCTCCGCCATTTGTTGAGGTGGGTGGCGTTGTTACCAAAGGGCAGACCCTTTGCATAATAGAGGCGATGAAGCTTATGAATGAGATAGAGGCGGAGTGTTCCGGCAGGATAATATCAATACTGGTAGAAAATGCGAAGCCGGTGGAGTATGGCGAACCGCTGTTTAT
>ERZ1292630.413-Hain-H41-02um-R3-413-length-45289-cov-7_pt1 | contig 31825 bp, 14 predicted proteins | sample MGYA00564408_ERZ1292630 | MGnify/ENA primary metagenome ERZ1292630 (study PRJEB36523, sample SAMEA6512641) | groundwater metagenome | collected 2019-01-08 | study: AquaDiva: Metagenomics assemblies of 32 groundwater samples
CCAAGGGTGAGGTCTCCTAGCTCTTTAATATGCCCCCATCCTGACCTCCCGAGTTAAGCACGTTGCCCGCCGCCCCCCGCCAGAGGGGGATGGGGGACGTTCGTCAGGATGTGATGGGGACATCGGTTTGGAGGCGCAAGTCAGTCGGGAACGAATAGACGACTCCAGCTCGCTATTTTGCATCACGCTTCGTTAGTACATTTTCACAAATGCTGGCGTCACCACGCACGTCGGCACAGTCGAAATTACGCGGCGCCGCCGCAGCATCCGGCGCAAACGCTCCGGTCCCGGCACAGCAAGCAGCCGCCCAAATCGCTGTCGCCGGCGCGACGGCCACCACCATAGTGCCACCACGAGAGTTTCGCCGTCGAATCTACGTTTCCGCCATTCTCGTCGTGATGGTCCTTTGCGTGATGTACTCTGCCGCGTTCACCGCGGTGTTCTACGGCCGACCGGATTCCTACCTTGTCGACGTCGCCGTGTGGACGTACGTCATCTTCATGACGTCGCTCGTGGCCACGAAGTTCTTCTTCTACTATGCCAAGAACTGGCACTTCTTCATGCTTGACTTCTGTTACTTCCACAACTGGCTCCTGATCGCGGCGTTGATGGCCATGACCATGAGCTGCACATTCAGTTGTGTCGCATCGTCGCCGCCCCCGGGTGACGTTGCCTTCGTCTCATCTCCGACGTCGACGCCACTGTGTGACGTGCCCCTTGGACGGGACCCTCCTTCCGCTCCCGTGTCCTACGGCAGCCTGACGGCCATCGTGCCGCTCCCCGTCGCCATCACGCATTACCTAGGTGCATTCTTCCATGGCAACAACTGTGAGCTGCGGACGGCGACGTTTTCTCCGTCGGATCGACTTGAGGTTGATGACCGCCGGGCCATGAAGGCAGCAGGAAGCATTTCCGCGGCGACGACCATCCGTCCTGTTTGTTTGAAGTTGGAGTACATTCCCTTCGCCGCGGGCATGCGCGAGTACCGCGACCGCTGGCCGACTAAGCTGCTCCGCGCCCTCTGGGGCGGCAGCTTCGGCACGCTTCTGGGCGCGATCGTCATGTGGAAGGTGGCCCTCATTGTGCAGGACTACGACCGCATGACGTCCTTCATCATTCACATCATGCCAGCGATGGTGCACTCGCTCGTGGAATGCGTGGAATTTTCGATCCTCAAGACGGCCCCGATCGTGGACCACTATTCTGGTTTCGTCTCCGCCTTCGGCTGGCTGATGTTATTTCACTACATTGAATTCGCGGCGTGGAATGTGCAGTATTTCATTGGCTGTGTGTTTTTCGAACGGGTGCTCGACCCAAAGCGGTCGAAGACGGCCACCTCCTCATACACGTGGCTCATGGAAAGTCCCCCGCTGGGCAAGAAGGGGCCTCTCTACCGTGCGGTCACGTGCCTCGGCATGGGCTACACGCGCACGCACGTCGGATTCATCTTGATGCAGGCTATTGTTCATCTGGTATTCTTCGCCATCGCCTTATCCGCGCGATACCTGTCCGCCGCCGTGGAGACCGACTACCCCTGGGGCATGGTGGCTTATGTCGGCTTGTTCGCGCTCTGGGGAACGTTTAACGGTGCCAATTTGGTGAAGCAGCGGTCCAAGTAGTCGAAGAGCGCATTCTCCTTTCCAGCACGGATGAGCACGCGTGCCGGGCCACATCCACGGGGACAGGTGCACCTAACACGCAACGAACGGACTGTCGATGATTGTTTTAACAGTCGGGAGAAAAACTACACCAAAGATACGAATTCTTCTGAAGATAATGTCTGCAACGTGACCGTCCCGACAAGCGGTTCACACCAGGGGGGACGGGAGACGTGGTTTAGGTTGTTTTTTTGGAAAATGATCGAGCGGTGTCGGACCTCACCACCATACTTGTACCCGAGGCTCCGATTCTCCCACTTTGTGCGCACAAAAGAAGTGAATGGATTTCAACACCGAGGCCTACGAAATGTTGGTAACGACTGTGTCAAGCGCTCTAAAATATTTGATTTCGCAGTTGTACATACAGGCTGAACATGAACGACTATGAGTACCTGGAGAAAATTGGGGACGGATCGCAAGGTGCGGTGTACCGCGTACGGCACCGCTCCTCCGGGCAGCTGTTCGCCGTCAAGGAAATCGACTGTCTGGACCACGAGTACGTCAATGAGGCGTTGAACGAGACAAAAGTACTCGTCGCGTTGAAGCACCCGAACGTTGTTTCCTACGTCAATTTCTTCCTTCGGTTTTTGAGTCCAAGCGACCCATTGCACCCCGTGGAGGCTCGCGTGACCGACACCGGCAGAGGCAGCGTCGCCGGCGCTTCTTGCTCGCGGGTCATCGTCTGCCTCGTGCTCGAACTCTGCGATCAGGGAGACATGGGTTTGGTCACGCTGAACGCCCGCACGCAATTCATGAACTCGGGGACGCATCCGATACCCGAGACGCAGGTGCGGCTGTGGCTCGCACAACTCTGCGACGCGTTGGCGTACATCCACGACAAAGGGTTCATCCATCGCGATTTAAAGCCTTCCAATGTCTTCTTCGCAGTCTCCTCGGATCAGTCGGTCGTCGTCAAGTTAGGTGACTTCGGTCTTGCGGCACCGTCTACCGCCGCAGTTCGGTCATGCTGTCCAACCTTTTCGACCGTCACGCCGACGAAAGCTCATTACTCGAGGAAGACTCCCACCCAACTAGGGGTATCGCCTCCCAATCGAATCGCCTTTTCTCCTGTCGCTTCGCACGGCGCCGCGGTCTGTGGGGGTGGCATCGACCATCATACGTTCGTCGGCACGCCTCAGTATCTCGCCCCGGAATTATTGCAGCCAACATTGGCTTCGGCATCGCTGCAGAGCAGGCCCGCGACGGTCAATCAAATTTCCTACGGACGTCCCGTCGATGTCTGGGGTCTCGGCGTCGTCTTCCTTGAGTTACTCACCCTGCGGGACAACTGCACGATGAACTACGCCGTCATTGCGGATCCCGCGGCACCCGACAAAATGATGCCCGCCATCACGAATCTGGGATTCACGGCGCTGATGGCCGGCCTTGTACGCGATATGCTCCAAGGCCGGCCGGACGCTCGGCCGACTCCACGCGTCATTCTCCAGCGTCTTCAAGCATCCGCAAAAGCACTGTCACCATTGCCAGCGGTCGCGATGCCGCCGCCACCTCGGCCATTCTGTGAAATTTGTCACGTCTTTCCCGCCGCGTTGCAGTGTACGCTGTGCCATGGTGAGCGGCTCTGTGAGTCCTGCGACGGCATGAAGCATCATCACGCGAGTAGGGCCCATCACGTCCGCGTCGCCGTGAGTCCTCAGCCGCCGCGGGCCGCTGCACCACAGAACATCGCTCTGGACGTGCCCCCCGTCGCCTCCGCCACCGCTGGGGTTGCGGTAAGCCGCCGACAGTGTCCGCCCTCGGCAGCAGTAGAAGATGAACTTTCGAAGGGGCGGCCAGCAGACGCGTCTACCTGCGCGACGATCATTCGATGTCGCCCGGTCGCTCCTTCGTCGGCGGCCGCTGTACCGTCGGGGGGGGGAGCCGTGATGTTGTTGGCACATGCCATCGCCGCCGCACCTGCCAACGCCGTCTTGTTGCTGGAACCAGGCGTCCACGTGCTCTCGCAAACCGTCGTGTTCAAGCGAGAGCCTGGCCAGAGACGGCGAGTACTCACGCTGCGCGCGCTCGCCTCTGTTCCACCCGGCGGTGACCTCGATGACGGCGTGAACGAAGAGGTGGATTTTGTCGTCGCCGCATCCGATGCGAACCAGCCAGCTGGACCCCCTCCGCTCTCGATCCACAGCAAAGGAACCGTCGTCGGCGCCACGACGCCGTCTCGGGGCCCGGAAACGGTCGTTCAAATGGACGGCTGCGTAGGCGTGGATGTCGGTGGTGCGCCGGACGCGGTATCGATCCGTGTCGCATCGGCGTTCTACAACGTCGAGAAGGAGGAGGCCGATCCGCTCGTGTTGCGATGTGTGGGCATCACATTCCGCCACCGGGGTCATCGGGGCGCCGACATCACAGCAGCGACATTGGCGTCGTCATCAAGCCGGCCCTCGAGTGCACCCTCGTCAGCACTCGCATCTTATGCGGCATCTACCACCGCGTCACAGACGACGCAGCCGTCGGCAAGTGGAGATGCCGGAGATGGGGCTGGGGCCTGCGCGGGCTTTGTTCTGCGAGACGGCGGCAAATGTATTTTTGCCGGGTGTCGATTTTTTAGCGAATCGGGGAGTGCCATCACGGTAACCATGACATCCGCACGAGAGAAGCCGACTACGGCAGCAGCAGGCGGCATGCAAGCCAATCCCACTCGGTGCGCGCGGGGGGAGCGGGAGGTTCCGCCGCCGTCGTCGATGTTTGGCAGTACCGCGACTGGTAAGGCGTGTCGGATGTCACTGCTGGCGCGTGACTGCACGTTCTGGGCGTCTTCGGATTCCGCTGCCCTGGACTTCAGCGGCAGCGGTGTCTCCAGCGACGAGGACGCGACGGCTCCCACCGGCAGCATTCTACTTTCCGACTGCCTCGTGGATGCCACGACGTCCACCTCCGCGGTTGCCGTGCTCATTCGTAAGAGGGCGGCTCCGCTGCTGCAACGTGTGGTCGTGCGGATGGATCCAGCCGTGGTCCGAACGGCCGTTTGCGTTCAAGACGCGTCGCCGTATTTGTTCCGATGCAGCTTTGGACCAGGAAGTGGAACCGCCGTGGTCGTACGCGGTACGCAATCGACACCAACGCTCACGGAGTGCATCTTCCAAGGGTGCGAGCAGTCAGGTCTATTCGTCACGGACCGCGCAAGTCCCATCGTAAGTCGCTGCCGTTTTGTGCGCTGTGGCAAGGCTGCCGTTTTTATTAAGTCCGGTTCGGCCCCTGACGTGCTGGATTGCGTCCTTGAGCGGTCGGATCAGACGGGCGTGTACGTTCTCGATGGTGGGGCAGGCCTTCTGGCGCGCAACGACATCACGGGTGGGAGGAAGGTCGGCGTACTATGCACGACCAACGCCGCACCGATATTGCGCAACAACTTGATTCGTAATCATGGTCGCGAAGGCGTTTGGGTCTGCCAAGGCGGTGGAGGGGCGTTTTTCGCCAATGATTTGCGCGGCAATTTTTCCGGAGCAAAGGACGTGTCCGACGTCGCGACGTTTAAGGCGACTTTCAGTGAAGCGGACGCCAGGGCTGACGGGCTCGTGGAGGCCATGCAAAATGTGTGGACGCAACAACTGCGAAAGGGACCGAACAACAAACGCCCATCTGCGTCTCGCAAGACGTCCGCACGTGGCGGTAACATGTCCGGTGGCGTCGTTTTGACAACCGTGGATCCAAATGGACCGACGATGGACAAGGCCCAGTTGGCGGGGCCGTCGCAGCCAGACGCGTGGGTCAAGAATGGCTCGGTAGCGAACGATGCGCAATTTGCCCTTCCGCTCATTTGGAGCAGCGACAATAGAGAATGTTAGATATCGCTCCCTCTCTCGCTCTCGTCGATGGAATATCGGGGGAGAGTTCGGGACGGCCGTTTTCGCTCGTTGGAGGGCTTCTAGACTATCGAATCGAGCCGATCCCTACTGGTTGACTGTTTCTTGCCGTGTTGACACACACTGTGCGAGTGTGTTGTACTGATTTCTCCCTGTCCACTGTCCGGTCTCTCTTGAAAGCCGACTGTGCCCAGTTTTTCCTTTCATTGTAAGTTTACAATGGTGCGATGTGATCGGAAACCGACACTCGGTGCTGTCACAACCTTGGTGCTGCTGCTGACAGTGACGAACGCTACCCGTTTCGCTTCAGCCGCGTCCTGTTCTCCACCGTCGCGGCCATTTGTCCGTGTGCCGTTGAACGTGCCGTATTCTCTCAACATCTCATATCAGGAGGCTGACGGCGGCGCTGCTTCTGCGGTATTCTGCCCTGTGAATCCCGCATCTGGGGCATCGCTTCGATCACTACTGGACGCGTTCAACGTCACAGCGCAGTGCTTCGTTTCGCCCGTCGAACCAGTGACGGTGGCTACGACCGGCAATCGCTTTACGTTCACGTCGTCGGTCGCAGTCACAAGGGATATTGCTGTCACTTGCATGTCGAGCGCCGGCCAGCGTGTTAATTCTGAGGTGTTGACGTTTGATTTCTATCATCAGGCCCCCGCCTGTATGCCAACCGACCCTATCCCCGTCGCGGACTTGCGCGACGTGAACGTCGTGATACCGTGGGTCACAACCCAGGACAATGTGAATTTAATTTTCTCGTTCCGACGTGGCGACGCCGATGTTCCTGTGCCTTCGGGCATCGAACCGTCCGCGTGGGCACAGTTATTGTCGTTGCGGCGGCTGCGCGCATGTTACTACGACCCATCTGTCGCGATCAACGAGGACTTCAATTGTTCCAGCTCACAAGATATCACCGACTTGCTGCTGTTCAACCAGTCGGTCTGGCGGCCGATGATGTCGCTCGGAGACCGTTCAACGTCGTTCCTTGGCATCCAAGTGGAATTCGACACGATGAACGCGACGGCGGACCAACTCGACAGTTTCAATGCGACCTTCCGCAACGTGTCATCCGGGACGCCTCTCTTGCAGCTCAAATACCGGGCCACCGATGCCAGCAATTCATCGTGCAACGGGTCGGCCGTCGTCGTCAAGGACACGCTCGCCCCTCCTGTCATTGTGGGGGCAGGCGAAATGCAGAATCGCACAGTGTTTAACGTCCACCCGAATCTGGGCGGTGTCGTGATCGCGTTTTTGGGTCAGACTCCCTTGAAGGCCAACGTCACATTCCGCGTCGTCAATGCACCCGATCCCAGGTGTGTGCTGTTGTGCCGCCCCAAGGCAACCTCCGAGCTCATGCAGCAGGTTCGTTCCACGCCAGCCGAGAGCTCGGTGGTCATCGCCCTGGACGACAGCAAGAGCGAGTGTGACGAACTGCCTCCCCTGGTTCAGGGCGAAGCCATCCCGCCGGATGGGTTCGGTCGCAGGCGCGCGCTCTTACTCGTCAAAGCCGCGAGTGATGCCGCGTACAACCGCACTCTGTGCGGCGTGACGCACACCCTCGCCGTACGGGCGTTTGACGGCATGCGGCTTTCAGACACTCTAACGATGTATTTTGGCGTGGAGAACCTAACGTGCGCCCCCCCCAATGCGGCCACAGTGCAGACAGCGAGGCCGATTACTACTTTTGCTGGAGTTCTTGAAAGCGACACGTTCACTCTTGCCGACACCTTGCTGTCCGCCGGAAACCAAATTGTCAACCCGTCATCTTGGGCAGTCCAACTGTGGTCCCTTTCGCCGCCGGGCACCAAACTCTTAAGCGTGGAGGATCCCAAGGTGGTCGCGCCAGTTCGTCAGGACTCCGCGACTGGCTACCTCTCCCTCCCTACTGGCATGCCCGTCACCCCCATCACAATGTTGAAGGTTCGCATCCCACCGAACAGCAATGCGACGCTGTCGGCACCCGCTGCGACGATGTCGTTCTCGTTTGTCAAGCAGTCCATCAATATCGTGACCGCCCCGTCCGTGACGTGCAACATGGCGGTGTTTCGCGCCGTCGAAGAAAACACCATGTCGCCGACCTCGACGCTTCCGGCAGCGTCGACGACCCAACCGGTTTCCGCATCGAGCGGCTCGTCCAACGGACCGCCACCGGCCACGACGACCGCCGCCCCCTCCACGACGACTCATCCGCCGCCCCCCGGGACCTCATCATCGTCGGGTCCCGCGCCGTCGTCCACAACGGACCTTCCCGTCACCCCACCCGCGTCGACGAACGGCACCACCGCCACGACCGACGCACCGTCCACCGATGCGCCGTCCACGGCGGGGTCGCCTTCATCATCGGCCGACTCGATGTCCATGACGGTTCCCATACTCTTTCTGCTCCTGGTCGTGGCCTTCGCCTGTTATCAATTCCGGGGCATGATCATGTATGGATGGGACACGAAGATCGCGCCTCACCTGCCCGCGGCGTGGCAGCGTCATCGACACCGCGTGGCGGTAGCATCCGAGGAGGCAGATGGGGGGGAGAACGACGATGACAACGACGAGGACGACCGCGCCATCAACTGTCCGTCAGCCGGCGCTTCCGATTCCCCTGGCCGGGCCGCCGCTTCCGCCCATTCGCGCGCCGCGGATACCTCCTCGGGTACCGCCGGTGGCCATCATCACGAAATGGCGACCGTGCGTACGCTAGGCGACAAAAAGTCTTTGCTGCCAAAGAAGAAACTCAAAGCCGACGACGAGGTCGATCAGCGACCGCGACCGTCGGGTGGGAAGCTGGGTGCGACCGCAGTGGTGCGCCCCTCAGCGGCACAAGCCCCCAGCGGCAACGCGACCACTGGGTGGGAAGTGGACGACGAGGAGTGGCGCTGATTCGATTTATCGTTGACCCGTGAGCAAGCGAACGGGGGAGAATGACGCCAGCAGGATTTATGACGGGTAACCCTACCCCGCAGCTGCTTTTGATTACCCTCCATCCTGACCTGAAAAGAGTCAAGAAATGGATGATTCAACAGGCGTGTCGATGTCCGTTGATCTGTTCCACACACTCCCTCAAACTGGATAGGGGGAGCACACGTTTTGTGGTGGCTCTCAACAGTACTGTATGTCGTACAAGGCGGCGAGTAAGGCCACCCTCAGGCACATTCGGACGCAGCTCATCAAGCTCAAGAAAGAGTGTCGCCCTGCGGAGGAGAACGACGGGGAAGATGCGGAGGCAGAGAGGCGGTCGAATCTCGACCCGATCGCGCTGGCGCTCGAGGACGCTGAGACAGAACTGGGACGCTTCGCCGAAGCCCTGACCGACCTAAAAGTCGCGAGGTTGAACAACGAGGAAGGTTTCTCCGAGCGACTCGCTGATGTCCACCGGTTGCTCACCGAAGTCGACAAAATTGTGGAGCGCATGCGCAGTTACATCACGGAGCGAGAAGCGCGTGCGGGGACCTATCACTCGAAAAACAACCCCGAGAAACGCAAGAAATATGAGCGGAAAATGAGCGAAGTGCGGAACTTCAAGGATGCCCTTGGGCTGATCAACGCGAGGCGGCTGAAGGCGCACCTTGAATTGGAGGAAGAACACGCGCTTCAGCGCTCATGGGTCTTGCGGCTACGGGAACGACTCGGCATGCGCGCGCCGTTGCGCAGCGTTCGAGAAGATGTGGTCGTGCAAGGCGATGCCCTGCTACAGCAAAGCGTGGAACTCGCCCGTCACTTGCATGAACTACGGCGGACGGGGGATGGCACGTGTGGCGCCAACGCGGCGGTGGGAAACATGCCGATCACCGTCGATCTTAATACGGCACCGGAAACGAGAGAGGCGTATCAGGAGATCAAACGGCAGCACGCGCAGATGGAACGGGAGCTGAAGGACATGTCCAAGTCGCTGGACCGCATGTACGCCGAGCATCTCAAGGTGCAAGAGGAAATACGGCGATCCGGCGTGCAGCTGGAGCGTGCCGCCGAAAACCTGGCCGTTACCACCGGAAAAGTTAGCCAGATTGTGGCCATTCAAAACGAAGTGCTCGCGGAGGAATCACCCCTTCAATTTTGCTGCTCCTGTTTGTGCTTCTGTATAATTCTTGGTTTGCTCGGGTACTTGTTGTACCGCTTCAACGTGATTCAAGCGTCGTGACATAGGGGTGCGGCTGGGGGGAAGGAAGGAGTCAGCTCCACTGTGGGTTCGACCAGCAACTACGGCTGGGAAGTTTTCGAGTTGAATAGTCTCTAGTTTCGTTCACTCTGTGGCGCAAATTCAATTCTTTGTCGGCATGATTCTCCGGGATGATAACACCTCAACTTGAATTGACACTGTAAAATGATTGGTTGTCCAGAGCGAGTGGTAAGCGTGGCACCACATACAGTATGACCGTAAATTGCGGCATCAGCCGGGGCGCAGAGTCAACATGGCGCACTGCCCGCGGTGTTCAACCGCTACTTCGTCCCGGGTTCCATGCCGCCGAAGTACGCTGCCTGCCAGCGGTTGATTGCGGAGCATCCAAACGGAGCAGAGGCCCGTATTGTGGGCGCCTCGTGAGTGACGCGACACCTATGATTGCTTCAGCCGCGCCACCCGGCAGAATACAACACCCAACGGGCGCCGCCGTCAACGTCATTCGAGGCACCGACAACGTGGACGTTGTGAAGTCCAAGCAAATGTACGCATGGTTCATGACCATCGGTATCTTGCTTTTAGTCGGTACGATCCTGTTGGTCACCTATGGCGCAACCGGGCTATTGAAGGCAGCTCCCGCAGTGATCGTGGGCCCAGCGTTCTCTTCACATTGGCGATTGTTTTTTCCTTCATTCCACCACGAACGGAGTTGCGCTTCGACAAGTCGTCCCGAATGCTTCACGCAAGCCGTTTCCGCGCCGTATGGATATGTGTTTCCTCCTCTCACATTATTCCTTTTCACAACATTATTGGTTTTGCATCGTCGCCGTTGGCCATGCAGGCCAGCAAAATAGTGTTCCCGAAGTCAATGTGGATCTCGTTTACCGGTGCCGCCAGGGTGGGAATGCCGAAGGGCGAGCGACGTTCACCGTCGATGTTGTGCCCTACGATCAAGTGGACGGTGCGATCGTGCAGTGGCTGCATTACCTCAACGAAATCGGCGTGCATTTCCCCGCAACGGCACCGCTTCCTTCCGACGCTCGTTTAGCAGCAACTTTTTTTACTTTTCTTGGTTTCGTCCGAAGCCAACTCTTGGCCTTGCATCAGTGCACCCACACACGTCCGTGTTGTTGGAGTCGTTCCGTTGTGTGTTTTTGTGTTGTCGCTAATCGTACCCTGTGCACCGTTTGCTTGTCTCATGGCAATGTTCGAATCAGCAGCAGCATCTCTCGTGTGAACATAATGTCGGTGCCTCACGTCGTCAACAGCATGCCGATGGGGTGCAACATCACCCGCGGGGAGCTCGATAGCTTTCTGTCCCGCAGTCAACACGGCGCGTTGCCCTCGGTGTTCAACTGCTACTTCGTCCCGGGTTCCATGCCGCCGAAGTGCGCTGCCTGCCAGCGGTTGATTGCGGAGCATCCGAACGGAGCGGAGGCCCCTATTGTGGGCGCCGTCGTGATGGGCCACCCCATGACGCTCCCACCAACCGCCGCGCCACCTGGGCGGCTGCAACACCCAAGCCTGACCACCAACGGCGCCTCCTTGAACGTCGTGCGGGGCGCCGACAACGTGGACGTTGTGGAAACGAAGCAAATGTACGCCATGTTCGTCCCTATCGGTATTTTGGTCCTAGTGTGGACGATCCTAATGATCGTATTTGGTGCCACGGGACTGCTCGTGAGGGCGACCTCCGTGATCGTCGGACCGTGCATTGTCGCCACGCTGGCGATCGTGTTTTCGTGTTTTCCGTCACGAATGGTGCTCCGCTTCGACAAGTCGTCTCGCACACTTCACACATCACGGCGTCGCGCCGTGTGGGTGTGCCTTTCCTCGTCGGATACTATTCCATTTCACAGCATTCTCGGTTTCGCCTCGTCACCAGCGAATCTACGAGTGAATGGCGTTCCGTACTTCAACGTGGATTTGGTTTATCGTCGTCGGCACACTGGCTTGCCCGACGGGGGCAGTGAGGCGCGCGAGGCTCTCACCGTGGACTGCGTGCCCTACGATCAGGCGGATGGGATCATCGTGCAGTGGCTGCAATACCTCAATGAAATCGGTGTGCATTTCACCGCGACGGGATTGCCGACCGCGGAAGCCGTTTAGTTGAAGCACAAGACGGCTCTCTCTTCTTTTGCCGTTTTTCGCTATTTGCAGCAGTTTTACTCCCCCCTTTAGGTTTATCGATGGCCAGAATCAGTGACCTAGGGTTTTGCGTGAATCTGTTAGCGTTTGAGTTGACCTCTCAGCGAGCAGCTTCTCATCTAGTTTGCTGAGAGTTTTTGTTGAGATGACTCAACAGAAGCTTTTGCAGCACACCGTAGTTTTACGTAGCCTCTCTCTCATTTCCAATTGTTCTCGGGTCGTCGGGCGGAGAAGCGAGCTAGATCGAACAAGAAGCATGTTTCGACGTTCGCTGCGCGTCGGCTTGCCCGCCGCTTCCGGGCACTATGCGGCATCCATGTCAGTGGGCCTGCAGAAAGGCGAGGCGTCTCGTCTCGCCGCTGCCGATTCGAGTTCCAGGGCCATGCGCTTCGGTATGATGCGGGCTCTGTTGCGGGCGGCCCCGTATTACGACGAGCACGTTCTTCCCTTTCTGAAAACGGTTCCACCTGCGGTCTTTTCCCTTAGTCAGTTTCTTTGTCCGTCCGTGAAGCTTGCGGATATGGTGTGTGGCCAGTTGACGCACGACAAGGGGGGTGGCCAACCTCCGCGGCCCAGGGCTGATTGCTTACAAGTGACTCCGGCGGCATCACCAGCAAGCACGCGCAGGTCCATCGACTCTCCGACCGCTCCTGGATTGTCGTCCTTCCGGCGACCACCACAGCCTGGTCTTTCGTTCGGCCCAAGTGGCCCCAGCAGCATCCCTAGCCGCCCGGCGCCGCCGACCACTTCGGCGTCGTTGCATTTCCCCTGCATGAGGGAACTCATTCGACACGCCGCCGGAGACGAAGTCGTTGGCGCGGAAGCACTCGCTCGGCTCCACCTTCTTGATCGTCGGTTGCGAATGACCGATCACAAGTCGCTTTCCCAAGTGCCATATCAGTTTGAAGTGGGGGAAATTGTCCGCCATTCCCAGCTTCATCAGGTCGGCGTCATCGCCGCGCGTCTTCCCGTGTGTCTTGAGTCGGACGAATGGATGCAGCGCAATCTCGGTAGTCTGGAGGACGAACGGATGCGGCGTCCGTGGTACCTCATCCTCGTGGCCCATCACGTCAACCTACCCATGGATTTTGTGCGCTATGGGTCGGAGCTCACCCACGTTCGCGAGGCGGCACCGCGCGGCATCCTCGGTACCACGACGATGACTGCTGCGGCCAGTACGTCCTCTGACGACGGAAGCAGCAGCCTCCCTTTTGCGTCGACGAGGCCGTTGCCCCCTCCTTCGATCGGGTTCCATCGTTGGCTGCCCGCTTTCTTCAGCTCCTTTGACGCCGCTTCGGGCCGCTATCTGACAACGGGTGCGGCGGCGCCGCCACTGCTACAGAACGTTGTTGACGTGTCGTCTCCTCCTTCGGTGACCAATTCATGTCCGCCGCTTGCGATCAGAAGAAAAACGATGCCCCAGCAGCTTCAATCGGATATCAAAAGCGCCAGTGTAGCGTCATCGATGCGTGTTGCCGTCATCACGGATCTTCCGGCGCCCTCGACTCAGACTCACCGAGACTTCCGCACTGCGCAAAGGATCAAACGTAAGGAAAAGGAAATAGCAACCGCCCTCAAGGTAAAATCGTCGCCGGAGAAGAAGCGACGGTCGGTGGCACGCCGCGTAAAGTCCTTGCGCCCGTTAACTTCGACAGCGACGAAAAAGAAGAGGGAGACTGGCAACGCGTCGTAGCGTCGTATACAAGTATGACCAAAAGTGAATGGAAGAGGGACATTCACAACCCTCGGTGTGCATGTGATATCGTCGCCATCATATTTTTTCAACAACCATGGACGCAAGCGAGTTTACGCCCGCGCTCCCTGATCGTAGGGCTACAAAAAGAAAAAGCATCAACGGTGGCACAAGCAAAGAGCGACAGCGCGCCGCCCGTGTAGGTACCTTGGACGGGGGAGGCGTTCCCCTCCTTTCGTCGAGTTCAAGGGGCGAGGTGGAGAGGCGACTGCTCTCTCTCTCTCTCTCACCGTCGTTATTGCGTCTCGAGCGTTTTGCAAAGGAGCGTCAACCGAGTCATATCGTTCTCCCCCATTCCCCAATTCCGACCGACAAGCAGCCGTCGCCCCTCCTGGGTGAGTATCACCCACCCACACACTATCCCCAACCGAGTGTCATTCTTCTGTGAGATGTCGCTTGCCTCTCGAGTCACGTCACGTCTTTCGGCAGGGGCAGCAAAGCAATCGTCGATTTTTTCGTTTATTTCATTCCATTGTTTTTCGTTGACAAAGAGCCAACTTTTTTGCTTTCTCTCTCTCTATCTATCTATCGATCTGTCTATCTCTCCTCTCATGCCCGGTGCAGCCGAGGACAACCAGTCGCAGCGGCTAGGTCGGTCGCCCGTTCCCCTTCGTGGTATCACGCCTCGTGGGTCGGACGACCGCCAAAAAGCCGCATCCCTCGCTCCATCGCCGGCTCCCGCGAGTCGCCCAGGTTGGCGGCGGCGGCTCACCACACTTTTATTCCGCCTCTTCGTCTTGGCGCCATTGATTTGGCTCAAGCGGCTCTTTGACGCCTACAGTGCGCGAACCACAAAGCGACGCCAAGAGAAACGCTTCATTACCCTCTTGGGCGCCACCGAGGATCCGCAGCAGTGGAAGAGTACCGCGGTGCTACTGGACAACCTTCGCGGCTTTCAAGAATGGCGAGCGAATGACTTCGCAACGGAGGTCGGCTGGGGCTCGGCGAAGCCACCACCTGGTTCGGATCATCCTGGCCTGGGTGCCTCCCCCACGCGGGCACCTCCGCCTCCGACAGCACCCACGGTGGTCAAGAAGAATGCGACAGGTGACTTCAACGTCGAAGGCCTGCGCAGCGACATTAATGTGATGCAGGAATTGCTTGCCGTTGGAAATAAACGTGCGATGGGTGAGTTCATTCGCACTGGACTGCATCGAAAAATGCACGGTGTCACCTCGCCATCACTGTATCGCTACTACAGTGGCACGAAGGACGTGGTCGAGCTGTATTTTTCTAGTGTTTGCAGACTGATCGAAACGTTCTGTGACAGTGACGATGATGACGATGACGACGGTGAAGGGAACGGGGGTGGTGTCTTCAAAGCCGAAGAGGTGGCGGCATCGGGGGACGATGTCGGGCCTCGGCCTGCCTCTGGTCGCACGGTGGGTGCACCGGGGCGCGACGGTGGTGAGTCACCGACGAGCGCCGTATCGGAAGACCACCACCACGCGGTCGGGTCGGCGCCTCCGTCCCAAGGTGGCCGTTGGAGCGTCGCCGTGCCGAGTTCGACGTTTCGTCGCCCTTACCATCCATCCCTGTCGTCGTCGCAGCCTCCGGCAACAACCGCGCTCGCTTCCATCGTGCCTCTTGAACCCGCCACGCTCGCCCCGTCGCTGCACCCCCCGGGCCCCACGCCAGGGTCATCCGCGTCCAGCACCGCCTCCCCATTCATGGCGTCGGGCAGCAACTGGGTATCACCCTTCGCGGGGTTCAGTGACGCCGCGGAAGAGCGATCCCCCTCACTCGGTGCGTCCATCACCGCGGACAACAACGACAGCATGTCACTCTCCTTTCGCTCGCTTCGCGCTCGAAGGACGAGCGCGCGACGCCGCTCGTTGTCGGTGGCGAACTCCTCGGTGCTAGCGCAACCGAATCCGCACGCGGTGCCCGACCTAGGCATCGCTTCGCCTGTCATTCGCAGCCCGACCAGGGCCGATCACGACGGGGAGGTCGCCAGCGGACGGGGTGGGGACAGTTCTCGCTCCAGCAGCCAGCAGCCAACTGCCTCGCGCGGCAGCAGTTACGACAACCTCTTTGGCACGCCTCGTGAAGAAGAGGACACCACGGAGACGTCGAAGAGAGACAAGAAGCCCGCCCCGGAGCCATCGCTCTATCATGTCAGCCCTCACATTCGCCATTTGCTCCATTGGGCTCGTGAAACCGCCAAGGACAAGCGCGTGGCGCGAGTGCCGCTGTTCGAGCGCTACACGGTGTTGAAGGAAACTGCGCAGTCGTTTGGCCGCACGGCGCTATTGCTCAGCGGTGGTGCCTCCCTTGGCGTGTACCACACCGGCGTTGTGAAGGCGCTGTGGAACGCGCGGCTGCTGCCCCGAATCATCACGGGAAGCTCCGCCGGCGCCATCATCGCGTCCATCTTTTGCACTCGAACCGACGACGAGGTGGAGACGCTCGTCAACGATCCGGACATCTTCTCGACAATTTCGCTCGAAGCTTTCGAACGGCATGATGATGATGAGACCTCCATTTCGGTCAAAACGGAGCGGCTACTGTCCTCTGGGGCGTTCATGGATGTGACGACGCTCATGGAGTGCCTCCGAAAGAACACCGGCGACATGACGTTCTTAGAGGCGTACGAGAAAACGCACCGAATTTTGAACGTCAGCGTTGCGGCGGACCGACGTGAAGGTGAAAACAAGAGTCTGTTGCTGAACTACGTGACGGCGCCGAACGTGATCATTTGGAGCGCCGTCGCGGCGAGCTGTGCCATGCCTGGGCTCTTCTCCGCGGTGCAATTATTGCAGAAGCATCCGAAAAGCGGGAAAATTTCCGCGTACTTGGAAGGACAGCTGTGGTACGACGGCTCCGTTTGCGCAGATCTTCCCGCGGAACGTGTCGCTCAAATGTTCAACGTCGGCTTTTGCATTGTATCGCAGGTCAATCCCCATGTGATTCCTTTTTATCGTCCCGAGCCGTCGCCGATTGTGCACAAAAATCGCCCGTCGCTGGCGTCGCGGCTGTGGTTTGCCGGATGGGAGGAATTCCGATACTGGTTGCTCAAGTGCTTCCGATTTGGTGTATTTCCGACGTCCGGTGGCTGGGAGGTGCCCTACCGCATGACCAAGCAAAACTATATGGGTGACATTACCCTGTTCCCCATTGGCAGCGTCTGGCAAGCGATCCCGGATTTCATTAACCTCACGACCAATCCGTCCAAAGAACACCTCGAGTACGTTGTGGCCAAGGGCCAACGGCGCTCGTGGCCATTCTTGAACCGCATTCGCTGCGCGACGGTCATTGAGCGGCGGTTGGAACGGCATCTCGAGGCTATCGTGAAGGCGTTGCCGGAGAGCTTCTGAGACTCGACCCAGCAAAGGCAAAAAGTTTTCATGTGAGGCTCCAATGGGTGTGACGCGTTGCGGGAGTTATCAGCATGGGTCATTTTGGCCCCCACCGTGGTCCACCCTTCTCCCAACACGTTGCGGGGGTGGGAAGGTGGTGGCAAAAGCGAAGAGGGGAGAGAGGGGGGAGTGATCACGATCCCCATTACACGCAGCGGTGTATCATGTTCTCCGCGAAACTGTCGCCGCGGCATCAACTCCCCAGGGTGAAGTGCTACCGTTTCTCTGCGAACGGCCCGATTTTTGGCTATCGCCGATCGCTCCTTGCGGGTATCGTCAGGCGTCAGTGTTCTGCGATCCCGCTTGCGGTGGCGGCGCGGGCGTGGATGAGCGGACCGCAACATCCTACCCACCCACCCCGTGGCACGGCGATTTCGTTGCACCATCATCATCATCGTCGTGAGACTCCTTCTCCTCCCACCTACAGGGATCCTTCACACATTGCCCGGAATATGGCATGCGCCCCATCCGCGTCGATCGAGAGCGCCGTCGCCGTGTTCGAAGCTGCCTATGCCAAGGAACGCCACTCTGTTGGCGGAGTCATGTCGACGATCGACCAAGGCCTCCGCGTGTTGATCGACCGCTCATTGACCACCGTTCACGGTGGTGGGGACGACCTCATCATCACTGTGGACCCTGTGACTCGCCGCGTGGCGGCCTCGACGAAGCTCCATGTCAAGTTCAATCGTCACTTGCTAAAAAAGCATCACTTCGAAGCCACGGCGCAACCGACCGTCACGCTCTATGCTGATGCATCAAGGGACGTGGGCGTCAACGTCCCAATGTCGGCTTTCATTTCCATGGCCGATGGCAGTTGCGTTCTCGGTGCGGAAGGTGAAACCGAAGTGCCGTCCAATGTCGATCCGTCGGCCGGCGACGAGATGGTCGACGACGAGCGTGCCGACTTCAACAAACACTACCTCGATCCCCGCTATACGCTGCCAGCGGATGTCGCGCAGTTCATCGTCGATACGTCTGTCAACGACATCGCGTCGCTCGAGTTCTCCTTGCCCTCTGTGACAGCGCTGCGTACCGTCTCGATCACCGTGTTCATTGTCTCCAACACAGCAACCATCGCGATCTCCGACATTGACGGCACGATCACCGCCGCCGATCTGTTAGGGCTACACGCCGTGATGAAGTTGGCGGACTCGCTCGATGAAGGCAGCGGCGTGGTCAAGCGCGCCGTTCACGGGTTGCATCGCATGGCGTCAGGTGTCAAACGCTTTGTTAAACGGGTCGCCCATCGCCACGACGACCACCCAACGACGGACCTCGCGGTCATGCCCGGGGTAGTGGATTTGTACAACCATGCAGCCGAACAAGGGTGGCAATTTATCTACTTAACGTCGCGGCCAGCCATGTGGAGTTCAATGACCCGCGCTCATCTGGACGCCGCGGGTTTGCCCCTCGGTCCCATCTTCAGCAATTTCGAGGGGGAACGCAGCGCGGCCGCAATCGAACTACGAAAGGAGGCGGACCGCTTCAAAACTGCGTGTCTCTGTCACTCAATACGGCCGCTATTTCAACCAGGATTCTTTGAGGAAGGAAATGGCGGTCGGGTTGTTGCGTTCGGAAACCGCCTCACCGACTTAAACGCCTACCGGTCGGTTGGTATTTCGGCCGCGCACATCGCCATCGTGCAGGGTGGCCGCAGCGTCGACTATCCGCAGCACCCCGTGGCGCTCGACGGTCATGTTTGTCTGGGGTTGCCCGATCCTTCCGGGTGCAGCTGCGGTTACGAAGATCCCAAACTGCGGTCGTGGATGGAGCGAGCACTGGCACGAGGGTTTTCTGGAGGAAGCAGCTGCTGAAATAGCCAAACAAAATAGCGATCGAAGTTTTCGTCCTTTGTTGATGATACACTGCTCAAATTGTCGTCGTCGAAGTTAGTGTCAGTCAGTATTTTGTTTCCGCGTATCTTTGAAACTGAGACTTTCAACAAAGGGGGAAAGCGCTCTGCAATATTCCTTGCTTGCGTTGGGTGTTTGAGTGCCCGTTTCAGATTCGGGATTTAGCCTCCATCATTTCGGTACTGCACCTCACGTGTTTCTCGGGCTCCTGTATGCCTTATGTACCTTTTCGGTCTCTCGCGTCGTCGTCATCGGACGTCAAACACGCGGATGCCGCGGTATCCCCCCCGCTGACGCCGCCGCCTCCACCGACGGCAACGAAAGGGCAGCTGCATGCCGACGACCTCTTCTTCGGTGGAAGCGAGTCTCTCGAAGACATGCGGCTGCTCGAGGACAACGAATTCACGCCTTCTAGGACTACCAGTCTTGCCTCCGTGCCATCCGCGTCGGGGCCGTTGAGTTCATTGGATGCGACCGCGCAAATTGATGTTTCGGTGGCGCCACCGCCGCACGGTGGATTTGGCGTCGAGCGTGCGCCGCGGTGTGGCACCACGATGTTCCGTCGGCCACGCGTCGCGCCGGGAAGCACTGCCTCGGGGGAGGACGGCGGCGTCGTGGTCGCCCCGCCACCTGACGTTGAACGGCAGTGGCATGTGCGCAGTAACGAGCAGCTCGCATCAAGTCGCGACGCGAACATCACCACGACCCCCGCTCCTTCCACCTTAACGGCCACTGAGGAGTTTTATGGTTTGCCTCCGTTAGTGAAAGATCTCTATCAAAAGCGTGGCATCACGTCGCTCTACGACTGGCAGCATCACGTGTTGACACGCGACGATGTTCACAACCCAACACGCAGACGGAATTTGGTCTATTCGTTGCCGACGAGCGGGGGCAAGACGTTGGTCGCCGAGGTCATGCTGATGCGAACGGTTCTTTGCCGTAGGCTTTCTGCCATTTTCGTGCTTCCATTTGTCAGTATCGTCGAGGAAAAAGTCACCGCTCTGCAGCCATACGGCGATGCGTTCGGGTTTGGAATTGAAGGCTTCTACGGTCTGAAAGGGCGTATGCCGGCGCCCCTCGCCACATCTATCTACGTGTGCACGATCGAAAAAGCCAACAGCCTGCTAAATCATCTTTTTTCAGAGAAGCGAGGCAGTGACATTGGCTGCGTCGTGGTGGACGAGCTTCACATGGTCGGGGAGGGTCGTCGTGGCGCGTTGTTGGAACTGCTATTGACGAAGGTAACCGTCGGGTGCGGTCCGAGATGCCAGATTGTTGGGATGAGCGCCACCGTGCCAAACATGCACCAGCTGGCCGAGTGGCTCGATGCGGTCGCCTACGTCGGCACGTTTCGACCCGTCCCGCTGAAGCGTCACGTCGTGTGTCGAGGCGTGGTGACTGTGGACGGCATGGAGGAAAGGCGATTGGAAGTCGCGCCAAACGACTTCGAGTACGTCGCGCGGTTAACATTGGAGGTGGCGCCGACCGATTCGGTGCTGATTTTTTGCGCCTCGAGACAGCAAACCGTCGACGTCGCGCGGCAACTCGCTGCTCGGTTGCCCGCGGCTGCAGCCGGATCTCTTTTGCATCGGCAGCGCTCCGACTTGGTGAAGGAGCTTCTGCAGTTGCACAGCCATCAACTCGAAGGAGACTTGCAACTGCTCAGCAAGGCCATTGTTCAAGGGGCCGCGTACCATCATGGCGGCCTGACGACCGAGGAACGGGAGCTCGTGGAACGCGGCTACCGAGCGAAAGCTATTTCGGTGCTCAGTTGCACCTCGACGCTCGCTGCGGGAGTGAACCTGCCCGCTCGGCGGGTCGTGTTTCGGTCGCCGTATTTGGGACGCGACTTTTTGACGAAGTCGCAGTATATGCAAATGTGCGGCCGTGCAGGTCGAGCCGGTTTAGACACGGAGGGGTCGTCCTTTCTGGTGTTATCGGCGGCCGATCGATCTCGCGGGGCCGAACTCGATGCCAAGGCCTTGGAGAATACGCTCAGCGCAATTGGACCCCAGGACGAAATGACCTTAGACCGGTGTCTCTTGGAGGCTTGCTGCATTGGTCTGTGTGCGACGCGGCGCGATGCGTTAGCGTTCGCGCGACGCTTGCTTTTGCGCGTCACCCGACCCGATGCCTGCACGGACACGTTGATCATGGCCGCGCTCGACAGGCTAATCGCCGACCGCTTTCTCGACGAGCGAAGTGCGCCGCCGACATTGACGGCCGCTGCGGTGCCGGGCCCGCGGGAGGTGAATGTCAGCGACAGTGTTAACGGAGAGATCAAGCCGATTGGATCGGACGCGGCGCAGGAAGAACTCTACGAACGCCACGTCGTTTCGCCGACACCGTTCGGTTCGTCAGCGGTGCAAAGCTGCTTCACGATCGACGAAGCCCGTATGATGCGAGACGAGCTGCAACACATGCAACGGCACGGGCTGGTTCTCGGCGACGACTTGCACATGTGCTACTTCTTGACGCCGCCAAAGGACCTTGGCGCCGAGTGCGACTGGGGTGTGTATCTAAGCGAGTTTCAGCGGCTTTCGCCGATGAGGACGCAGATCGCCGAGGCGTTGGGCGTGAACGAGGGCTACATCCACCAACGCACGATGGGACTGATTCCACCTATTTCACCCAGGGAGCAATTCACGACGCGTCGATTCTTCGCCGCGCTCATCTTATCCGACGTGCTGAGCGAAGTGCCCATGATGAGCATCGAGCAGCGCTTCTGCGTGACCCGAGGTCATGTCCAGTCCTTGATGAAGAACGCCTCGATATTCTCCAGCAGTATCACGAATTTTTGCGCAGCCATGGGATGGTGGTCGCTCGAGGCTCTGTTCACGTCGTTCGTCAAACGACTCGGATACGGCGTCAAGCCGGACTTGTTGCCGTTGATGGAACTGCAGGGCGTTCAGCCTTCTCGGGCGCGTCTGTTGTGGAACGCTGGTTTTCGAGACCCTAAAGCCCTTGCCGTCGCGGACCCCGAGGACGTGCTGCGCAAGGTGAAGGCCCTCGCCGTGCCCACGGGTGGTGGACCTCACGCATCATCGGCGTCCGCGGCGACGGCACAAAATCGAGGAATCAAGTTTTTTAACATTCGTTCGGCCGTGGCGATCGTACGCGAAGCGTACCGATGCATGCAGAGTCGCATTCGAGAAAAGCATGGCGAGCTGCAGGAATTGACACTGCCAAGTCAACCGCTCGCCACGGGCGACGCTGCGGCGTGGCGCAGCCGGCCGGCGGCCACGGCGACGCGGATGGCCACGTCATCGTCCATGGATAGCATGCGCAAGCGGCCCCGGCAGCTGTCGTTTACCACGGGCGTATCCTCCGCATAGACGTCCCACCGCCATTAGCAGAGATATTATTTTTCCGGGGTTTGATCACGCGTCACGTTCTTTTTGCTTCTTCGATTCCAATCCATTTCTATTCGCACCATCACCCATCTCAGCTCATGGCCATGCTCCGTCATGATACCCTGATACGATACTGTAGCTCGAGGTGGCCCCAAGACTTCCGTGTGACAACGAACAATGCGTGCCAACCTGTGTGACCGCCGTCTCGACTTCAACTAAGGTCCTCCCACAGAAACCCTTCGCACATATATGATGTCGATCGCTCAGGAAGCAACACCGCTCGTGGCGACAAATTCCAGCCACGTCTACGCCAACGCGGTCGCGCCGGATGTAGGCGCCGCGGCGGCTCATGGTACGGCAGGCGCCTATCGCACGGCAACATTCTTGTCCCGTCGCCGTCCGCCTCCCGTTGACTTCGACGAACTCGGACCAGGCTTTGTGCAGGTCACGCAGTCGCACTTCGTCGGCGCTACGACTGCCGCGCAGTGCTACTCCCAGCTGAAAGAGCTCTCCAAGCTGCTGCCGCCTGTCGAAGCCGATGCGGCGACCCTTGCGGCAGCCACTTTCGAGCGCTGTCATGGGCGTGACCTCACGGACGCGACCACCGCGCTGCGCAATCACGATGTGCTCATCAAACTTCTCGACGCCGGAACGGCGCTCGCTGCCACGGGTGAGACATTATCTGGCACGCTGAAAAAGCCTGTTGGAAGAGTTGACAGGCTTCCTTTCGATTTTGGGGCGACGAGCACTGCGGGAACAGAAACGCTGTCGGTGGCTGATGTCACACCGAGTGCAAGCGCGGGGCCAACCTCACCTTCTACTCACGCCGTCTTTGGTTTGCCGTTTCCCGGAGATCGCGACGTCACGCGCCCCATCATCTCACGCCCACCTCCATCCGCGACGCGTAGCTACTTGGCGGTCTATGTATCCTGGCTACTGCTCAGCATGACGCAGCAGCGACTGACGGAGCAGCTGCGAGCCACCGTGACGTGCAAGACGGCTTGGCTGCATGCCTCACGCAACGCGTGGCGACATAGCCTCCGATGCGCCATTTCTTTTCGTTTCTTTCGACGCCTCGGCGGTGGCAATTGCTCGCTCATTCGAGGAGGGGTAGGCGGGATGATCAGCAGTAGCGCCTCGCCACCTGCGCTGGCGTTCGGCGACGCGGCGTCCGCGCTCAAATGGGTCAACCCCCTGCAGTCGTACTCAACCTGGTATCGGCTCGGTATCGAAGAGGTGATGGCCAACGTGGCTTGGTGCCGCTCGCAGGAGCGCCTGCTCAGCCGGCTCATCGGTACCGTGCACTGTTTGATGCAGGAGATCTATCACATCGTGGAAGCGACGTTGCGGGAGGCGGAACGTGTCAATGAAGAGGAAGAGTTGCTGTACATGGCCGGGTCGACGATCGCGGCGACTTTGGGCAGCGGTGGCGATGACGATGAGGCTGCAGGGGACGACAACAACGCTGCAGGTCTGCATCCCTTCCTGCCTGCAGCGGAGCGCGTTGGCGGTGGAGCCGCAGATCATCGCGACGCGCATGTTTTGATTCTGCGTGACGGCTTCATCGCGGCTCTTCGGCTAGTCGATGAAGGCCTTAGCGGTGTCCTCGATTTCGTGACGGACGATGGCGGGGAGTTGCAGCGTTCCGAAACCACCACCGTCGCCGGCCTTCCGCGGCACGAGTCGTCGGCAACGGTGGATGGCTCCCCCGTACGAGGATCCGCTGGCGGAAGCACGATTGAAGACGACGAGCCCATGCTGACCGCCAACATTGTGCGTTCCCTCTTCCGCATGGACCGCGTCATGCGATTGTCAAAGGCGGCGATGACGACCGGCCCTCGCGCACCGCCGCAGGTGCGAACACGGCTGGCGATTGCGGCGGGGGCCTTCTGCGTCGCGGCCGGCTACTGGACATTCGGGAGCGAGCAGCAACGTTCGCACGCAAGAGAGTGGGTGACGTCGATGGTCGAGATGGCGCGCACGAACTGGACAGAGCGCGTCGTCTCACCGCTGCGAGGCATCTGGGATAGCGTCATGAAGTCTCCCTCACCGATCATGGAGATGCGCGTCCAGCAAGAGCGCAAATCGCTCGAAGACATGGTGGTGGATTACAACGTGCGATGCGGCTTGACCCCTGCCGAACGCGGAGATGACGAACTGGTGGGAGACATCCGTCGCCGAGTTCGAGGCGGCGACTTCGGCATCGTCAATGATCACTTTCTGCAAGCATCAAAGAGCCCGCTTTGGTTCGGACTGCGCTCCCTGATGCTCTTGATTCTCATTAAATTTCAGAGCAGCAAAGTGGAGTTCGACGTGCTTCACCACGAGGCGATGGATGTGCTCAACCAAAACTCAGTGTCGTTTAAAATGGCGGCGCTGATTCCTGTGCTGATGGCGGGCTATTTTCTCGGGAACAGCTGGACTTGGTACCGGGCGAGGCAACAGCGACCTTTCATTAACGAGCTGCGCCGTGGATATCGTACCGTGAGTCGGATATTGTGTCGAACGACGCCGGGGCGCACCGCGGTCGGCTGGATCCCCCCTCCGAATGCACCGGGGGTGGCGTCGCGCATGGCGTCGCCCGTCGTGCCACACGTTGGGCAGCTCGCGTCACGTCAGTCGCATTCGCGCATCGCCCTTTCGCAAGCTGCCGGGAACTCACCGTTGCACGACGGGCAAGACCGTGGGGAACGCGAAATGACCCCCGAACAGCACGGGCGACTTCTGATTCATGTTTGTGAGATGCGGGCTTTGCATGCCTACCTCTTTTCATCACGAAGCTACGCCATGCGCTGGCTCAGCTACTTTTGGCCGTCGGCGGCGACCAGGGATGCCGTCGTCGCGGTTCAAGCCGGTATCAGCAGCGATCCTTCTGTGGGGGCATTCGAGTCCGATCTGGATGACATTGAAGACGTACGATTCACCAACTTTCAGCGGATTCTCGTGCTGCAACGCATGGCCGTGACTCACCACTACTTGTTGGCTGCGACCTAGACGATGCGGGGTATCTTCCGCACACCACTGCAATGTTTTTCCTTCTAAGAAGGCATCGCAAGGAGAGAAATATGGGAGAGCCGACGCGGCTGGTGATCCGTAAGACGTAGGAATCTTTGTTGAATTAATGGCTGTTTCCCTTCCTAACAGGACGCAGAAATCCATAAGGATCACCCTCGACTTCAGCAATGGCAGCCGCACCCGCGCCGCTGCCACCTGTCGGCTCTCGCGTGTGGTTGCGGGACCCCAGTAACGATCCCAGCCTTCCGCTTCGATACGGGGTATGCACATTTGCTGGAAAGATCAAAGACAAAGACGGCTATTTCGTCGGCGTGGAACTCGACCCTGTCTATCCTGGGAAAAATGATGGTTCGGTAGGCGACGTGCGCTACTTTACGTGTGCAAAGGACCGGGGAGTGTTCATCCGGCCAGACCTCGTCGACGCCATCGTTCCCTTGAAGGACCTCGACGTGGCAAAGACGACCATCAAGGGACTCACCGCGGAGGTCGCGGACCTCACCACGCAGGTGAGCACGCTAACCGACGAGCAAATTAATCTACTCGAAACGCTATCGGCGCTCGAAACAGAGCTGGCCCAGTGCAAACGACAGGCGCAAATCGTGTCGACGGCCGCCTCGGATGCCGCCTCCCCTGCCCGCGTCGCAGCGGCGACCGCCGCGGCGTCCACCGCGCTGGTTCAGCAACTTCACTTACTAGAGGAAACGGTCGGGCGATTGACCAAGGAGAACGCCAAGCTAACGAGTGACAACGACGAGCTCAAGGCGGACTTGGACGCCGCGCTAGGACCGTCGGCCGATCTCGAGGCTGTCGTATCGTCGAAATTGCTCGTCGAGGAAAAGCTTGAAGCCCTGAGGCAACAGTTCGATGCCGCTCAGCAAGAAATACAGGAGATGAAAGAGTTGTTAAACCTGCAAGACGATGAATTAGCTGCTCAGAAAGGAGAGACGGGCGACCTTGAATCCCGCGTGGAGTTCGTGACCAAGGAGCTGCAGACAGCGACGGCGAACGCCGCGTCGTTGCATGCCGCACACAGGCAGCGAATCGCACAGCTGGAGTCCGAAGTGCTCGCGTTGAGGTCTCAAGTCACGAATCGCGATGATGAACTTGCCGCGGCGTCGGGGGCAACCTCGGAGGGACAGAGCTTTGCGGATGCGCGTGCAACCATCATGGATTTTTTGGGCGCCGCTCTGCGCCATTCTGGTACCCAGTTGAGGCGCGTCGTGGCTTCCATTGGTTCCGCGGTGGGACGACCTCGAATCGCCAATGCTTTATCACAATTCGGTGCGTCACGCACGCTGCAGGTATGGTCGTCGCAACTGGGCATGTTAACGAACGCCTTCGACGCCCGTTTGCAGCGTCAGCTTTCCACCCTTGCCGCCCGCCAAGAGAATTGGTGCGAGAACAATGCGTCATCCCAAGCCGAGGGCGGGCTTGCCACATCTCGGTTCGTTTCCAAGCGAGGATCGGTCGCAGTGGACCACAACATGGAGTTGTACATAGAAACCCTCGACGGAACCATCGTGTCGGCATTGCTGCACTGCGTTCAATTTCACGTTGAGCGAGCGGCATTCCTCATCGGTCACGCGTCATCGTCAGGTGGCGGTGCGGCTGCAAGTTCGTTCGACGTCTCCGCATCGCCGGCCGCTGGACAAGCGATCGTCGCTCCCGCGGAGGCAGCGTCACCGTCACCCCCAGTTCCGACGGACACTTCCCCACCCCGTGTTGGCGCCGCAGCCTCGTCACCGCCCGCAGTTGCAACGAAACGTTCGTCGTGGATCTCTCCCGCCGACATCGACGTGTTAGAGTCGAAGCTCGCCGCTCTCGTGACCGGGGTGCTTGACGCCGGAATGGGAGGGTCCGCGACGGATACTGCGCTCAAAGCCGTCAGCTTTGTGCAATCTCTTCGCGACAGGGTCGACATTCTTGAGCCGCGACTTGGCCCCCAGTCACGAGCTCGTTCGGCGTCGGTCGCGCGTCCACTGGATGGATCTGGAGGTGACATCGCCGCCGCTCCCACCGCCGCCGTGACTGCAACTGGCGGGGGCCCTTCCTATCCCGTCGCGGTGTTGCGGCCGCTGGTGCAGGTCATTCGCGCTTTCGCGATGACGATCATGTGCAGTCTCGACACCGCAAGCTACACGTGCACAACTCACCACGCGATGACGGTGCTGCAGGACAAGGTCGCGGGGCCTATCTGCGACTGCCGCCGCTTGCTAGACGTTTCTGCTGATGTCTTAGCCACGCTTGAACCGGGGGGGAACTCCTCACCGAGCAGCCTTGTCGTTGAGGGGTCCCGCGCGACAGACTTGGCCGCGCAGCTGTTCGCGGCGGCGTGGCAAGCTCGCTCCACCGCGTCACAGTTTGGAGACCTCAACCGGGACTGTCTCAACTCGTTCTTGACCGATCTGGCGAATTCGCCGCAGCTTCAGTTAGCCTGCTCCGGATTGACCGCCGCACACGACGTCGCAATGGCAACGGCGTCAGAACGCGCACAGATGTACGAGTGTGAACGATCACTATTTGCCCTTAGTACGGCATCGTCGCGTCGCGCCCGTTCGGTCAGCGTCAGCGGAGCATCCCCAACGGCTGACGCGGCCACTCCATCGTCGACCGCGGGTTCCGCATCGCCAACTGCACGGATGAAGCCCATCGCCGCGATGTGCAAGGAAGGCAGCGCGTCGCTGCAGACTCTGTGGGTCGCGTGGGAAAATCAGCTTGCACGGCCCGTCGCAAACCTCAAAGACGACGATGAGGATGCAGCCAAAACTGACATCGCACGTTCGGACGATGATGTTCTGAATCAGTTGGTCGTAGCCATCGGCGCCGGGAACGACAACGATGACGACGACGACGGCCCGATGACCCACGTCATTATGTCACGAACGCCCGCGTCGACAGCCAAGGGAGCAGGTGGCGGCCGGAATCGAACCGCCATTGCCTTGGAGGAAGCCACGATGGAGTTGAAGCTGGCAGCCCATCGCGAAGCCCAGCTTAAGGCGCGAGTCGAGGTCCTCGAAGCTGAATGCGCAAGGATTCCATTACTGTCGGAAGCTCTGTCGCTGTGTCAGGCAGATCTCCGCGAACAACATCACCAGCTTGACGTCGCCGCCTCGAAAACCGCTGAGCTCGAGGCGCAATACATTACAGCCGTTAACGAGATCACCAAGGAGGCGAAGAAGCTGCGACAAGACGTCAAGCAACTGGACGCCGCGCTTAAGGAGTCCCAGAACGCCGATATGACTGTCATGTCGATGGCCGAGCGACGGCAGTTTGAGGCAATTTTGCGATATCACCGGCTTTGCGCCCTGACATGGGCGAGGGATTCACTGACGCCCATCGTCGCGGCTCGTCACGGCGCTGTGATTACAACCACGCAAGATCGAACGAGCGTCGCAGCGGCCACCGGGACGCCGCCTCCGTCGGATGGCGAGGATGATCTCATGCTGCTGGCCGAGGAGGCCGCCGCATCAACCCAACCCACCCATGACGTCGAGATGAGGCCGAAAACCCCACCTCCCCTTCTTCCCCGCCAAGAGGGAAGGCTGTCGACCAAGATGCAGCTCGCGCATGCGGGAGCGACCTCCACGCTGCGCACCCTTTTGTCGACGGCGAAGGCTTGCCGCATCGACATCAGCTGGATGAAAAAGTAGTCTCTCGCGCCCAGCCGCATGCGCTGCGACTGTGACGTGCGTGCTGAGAGGGATGGTTCAATCCTTTTCTTTTGTTTGTGATGTGCGTGCAGCTGGAGACAGCAGGGAGTCAGGTCCAGCGCTCGGCCCCCAACGAACGTCTCGTCTATCCACCGGATATGTTTTTTTTGCTTGGTTCGCAGCGCAAATGTTGTGTTTCCGCAGTTCACCCAGGACATGCAGAGGGAAACCAGCGGTGCGTGTGTGCAAGGGACAAACCCGTTTTTAAAATGCGACGTGCATGACGCGTGCACCTTCTCTGTTCAACGTGGCACGCTACAAGTTTTCGCGGTCTCTTATTGTACCGACGAGTGCCGACGGCGCCACGGATGACTTCGTAGCGCGCGTTTGTTCGTTTGGTGTACGTATTCCTTCGGTGGTCCCTCTTCAGCACAAGTGCGGACGTCAGCGATGGCTGCGCCGGTTTCGCTTTTCGGTATCCGTTTGCGTCGTGGACGACCGTGAGGGTGGACACTCCCTCGTCCCAAATGACCAGAGGATGAGCGCAGAAGGCTTGGAGCTACTTTGCGACTGGAGTCCGACTGATAGGCAAAACACCTATTTAAGTCAACGCGTAACGCCCGAGCAGCGCATTGAATTCGTCGGCAGCCGAATAGCCGCGGCACATTCGATCGAGGCGGTCATCCACGTGCCACGTCGCGAACTTGGCGATCGTGTCGCTAGTGGAGACGTGTATCCGATAAGCCTACCGGCACTTCCGCGCGGCGCTTGTCAAATTGCCCACCGAGACGATGCCGATCGCAACGTTCCTGGTTGTTCCGTGTCGTTGTCGCATGATGGGTGCGCGGCCATGTGCGTCGCGTCCACGTCAGATCTGACTGTCGACGATGACGATGAGGATCGCCACGGCCGCTGCGCGGTCGTCGTCCCGCCACCACCCGTCTGCCCACGGCTCGTATGTGACATCGTAGATATCGACCGCGTCCGCGCGCTGGACCGTCGAACCCGCGGCCGACTGGAGACCCGTTGGCTACTCGGTTATGGTGGCAAACCGCTGTCACTCTGCGCCGCTCCCAGAGGAACGTGCACGGTGACGACTTTCCTCGATGACGCTGGGGTCACCAACGTCGAGTCCTGGCGACTCGCTTTTCTGTGGGCGCTTCGAGAATGTTTGGTCAAGGCACTGATGGACGGTCGGCACGCGTTCGACATGAAGCAAGTGTCACGAATCAGCTTCTTCGAACCGATGAGACTGCCATGTCCGGGAAGCGGGCAAGACGCCCCTATCCGGCTGTGTGGTCACTACTGCATGCCGTTCGAAGTGGCAGTGGAACCGGATGGCGAAAGGGAGGAAAATGCAAACAATCATACGGTAGCATCCCGGCGCCCGGTGTCGTTCGTGGCGCATGGCCATGTGTTTCCAGCCCTACGCTGCTCGACGCACCTTGGAGTCATTCTTTTTGCCAACCGTTGTGACACACCGATCCTTCAATGATGACAGTGTGAGTACCCCCCGGGGCGTAGTTGAACGTAAATGACGGGGTTAAAAATGGCAATCGATTCGTTCGTGCCGTCGTGCGATTCTGTTCGTACTTTCCTCATTTTCTCACTCCCCCTCTGTCGTGACGTTGGTGATACATGACCGAGGCGACCGCCGCTTCGTCCCAACTGCCACCCGGCGAGGTGTTCGACGAGGAGGGCGCGGCCTCCTCGTCATGGAGGGTGCGCGACTTCACGCTCGTCGGCTGTGGCTCCAGCAGCAGCACGCCGATGTTGCAATGTTTGGCGTCGACCCGTGGCGCAGGATGTGCCGTGTGTCGCGACGCCATGACCGTGACGCGAGACGATCGTGACGATGGGCTGCCGCCGCGTTTTACCTCTCCCAACCATCGTCTGAATCCGAGCGCGCTGGTCGTGTTCGAGCGGGTCGCGGAAGGGTCGAGGGACGCCGCGCCAGCAGCCACAACGGCAGCAAGAAGTGACGTCCGCTATGTGCTCATCGACTGTGGTAAAACCTTCCGGGAGAGCGCGATCAAAGTGTTGATACCCGCTGGCGTGCCCGCGTTGGACGCCATCATCCTCACGCACGACCACATGGACGCCATAGGCGGATTGGATGATGTGAGAGACTTCTGCGATGCCGCCAATCGCGGTCCCGTGCGCGTCTACTGCAACGCAAGGACGCTTTCGTCACTTCGACGCCTGTATCCTTACTTGTTTCCGGACGCCACGCGAGCCAAGGGTGCGTTTCTCGCAAGTTTGCAGTTTATCGAAGTCGCTTTCTCCGATGAAGGACCGAGCCATTTCACGTTGGATTTTGGCTGGACGCCCTTCGGGGGTCCAACGGCGCCGCGGGATTTGGCGCACGTGACATCGCTGCCCTTGGAGCACGGGCCGGGATACATTTGCCACGGGTTTGCGTTTGACATTCACCACTCGACGATAGCCTCAAGTGCTCTGGTCGATACGAGTCCCAGCGGCGTCTTGGCGTACTTGTCCGACGTGTCGCGCGTGCCGCTGCCAACTCAAGAGTACCTTCTCGGTCTCGGCACGCGTCTTCGAATCTTAGTGCTCGACATGCTCGGGGAGCGGCCGTACTTTTCGCACTTTTCCGTTAGCGAGGCTATCGCCTTCGCCAAGTTCGTGACACCGCCCCGGAGAGGAGGGAGAAGGGGTCGTCCTGACACTACCACCAGTCAGCTGCACGTCGACGACGCGGTTGACGTTTACTTTGTAGGCATGTCGCACCATCTTGACTATGCCGCGACGAATCGGCGGCTGGCGGCCGCGTGGCGCGACCACATCATCGGCGCGACCTCCCCCTTTGGCGACCTTGAGGGTAGCAGCGACGGCGGAATGGCAGACGCGGCGGAGGAGGATGACGTTGTGGCAACCAGTGGTGGTGGCTTCGCGCTTGGCTACGACGGGCTTGTTTGCTATGCCACGCGGCCGGGGGGGGGGATAAAAACGGGCGCGGGGAGTGGTGTGTGCTCCCGCGTGGCTTGTCATGGCACATCGTCGACCCGCGTCACCCTTTAACGTTCGGGAGTACCGGTTAATGGTCGCTGGCTGCAGCATTGATGGCCGCAGAGCGCGAGACA
>ERZ1292630.808-Hain-H41-02um-R3-808-length-31817-cov-6_pt1 | contig 31817 bp, 10 predicted proteins | sample MGYA00564408_ERZ1292630 | MGnify/ENA primary metagenome ERZ1292630 (study PRJEB36523, sample SAMEA6512641) | groundwater metagenome | collected 2019-01-08 | study: AquaDiva: Metagenomics assemblies of 32 groundwater samples
TCCGCACTGCTCCGCCGTCGGCAGCGTGGCGAACTGGGTGAGCAGTAATCCATAGGTCGGGAACACGTCCGACGACGAGGACGAGAATGATGATGAGGATGATGCGGCGTTACCGCTGGGTGCATCGACCCCACTGATGGCGGCATGATGCCGACGCAGTCCGTGTGTCGCATTGAGCACTGAGTGCATCCACGCGTACCACTCCACGGGGCTCGTGACACGAAGGAACGCGTCGCGGTTGTAGGAGTCCATGACTTGCTCCCTCCGGCGACTAGGATTGTCAAAAGGGGGCGACAGAAAGAGACTCGTGACCAAGAGGGTAAGGAGCACCGCGTGCGGCGCCAAGCCCTCGAAGGAGACGAGCTTGAAGACGTGGTACTTTAAGTACGTGATCATCGGGCTCACGTCGTAGTGCCGACGGCCTTGCGAGGCGCCCTGCTGTTCATTTTTGTAAAGTACCATGCCGATCTTGGTTGAGGTGAGGGGGAGAGCCCAGAAAACGGGGAAACAAATTGAATCACACGTGACACGGTCGAAAGCCTTCAATTCACCGTCGTGGAGAGTCAAGAGGAGCACCCGTCGCTGGGATTGAGCTCCGCAGACAGCACCGCAATGAACGACTCGAAACCAACCCCCTCATCGCGGAGGTGGGCCTCGTCCTCATCAGATGCCGCTGCCGCGTGGCTGTCGCTCGTGGGAGGAGGAAGAGGAGGAGGCGTTGACGACAACAAAAAGGGCGAAGGAGCCTCGGCGTCGTGGATTTGACTGTGGTCGTCATCGTTGTCGCGCCACCAACCGCCAGCATCCGCAAGAAGGTGAGCGGGATCTTGTTGTCGCTGCTTCTGCTTTCGTTGATCATTTCGACGCAGAGCCGTGGCGAATTCAAAGGCGGGCAGCACGACGGGAACGAATGATGTTGCCAACACGATGTCCGATGCCAACACGACGTCCGCGTGACCAACGCTACGGGCGGAGGGAGCGAAAAGACGCTTCGCCACCGACATCCGACCAGGCGGGAAGTGTTGGCCCGTCTGATGGACGACGTCGCCAAGCTGCGTGGGCGAGCTGCGCCGTCGTGGCACCTCCACGGACGGCGATGGTGGCTGCCGCTGGCTGTTCCGCTTGCTCGCAAAGTCGTCCATCACGATCAACGCTGCCGCAAGCCTCGCCTTGTCCAAAAGCGGATCCGATGCGGGACTGTCTTCTCCTCTACTGGAGTGACTGGACGAGGGCGAAGTGGACGGTTCGCCACTCTCTTTGGGATAATGCTGGTTATCGTCGTCATCTTGTCTACCAACGCCGTCCGCAAGGGTCAGTAGGTTGTGTCGCACGACGTGGTGGTCCGGGAAGGCATCATCGCTTTTCATCTCCGTCTTTGCCCCCAGCGCCTTTGGCAAGGCTACCGGGTCGACAGCGATCGCCGCGTTACCCTCGGCCGCACGGACGATGTTGTTCACATACCGCGGCTCGTGTACGGGGAAAAAACCACTGCGGGCTGCTAGCGGTCCGTGAGATGTAAACTCATACACTCGGGAGATCTCTTCGCACCCGTTCTCGCTGCCGTCACGACCTCGACGTCGTGACATCACCACGAACAATCTGGGCGGCCCGTCTACGAGCGGCTTTTCGCCACGAGCATCGTCGTCGTCACGGTTACCACACTGTCGCCCCACGCTGTCATCGCCGTCGTTTGAATGGGTCGTCGGCAAGAAGGAACCCACCGCTGCCTTGTCGGCGGCCCTCACCACCACGACGGGCCTGATCACCACGCCGTGCGCCTTCTCCAGGTCGCGCAGACTCCTACCGAATCGTTGTTCAAAGGTTCGACCCATTTTTTTGTCGTCCCCGATCTCTGCCGCCGACGACACTGTTGAAAAGCAATCACCAGCGGCCAGCGCCGCGAGACCACCCACGAATGTGACACCATCGACGAGCTGGGCGGCAAACTCCCAGAAACTACGACCAATTGCTTGAGTGCTGTGCCACGGAAATGCACCACCACTGACAACTGGGTCGGCCAGAGTAGGACACGCGGCGCAACCAGTCATATTTGTTCATTGGGTGATCCTTCGAAACTTATAGCGTGCGAAAAAAGAGAATCCTTTCGTTCAGAGGCAACCATTTTCAAAAAGTAAAACTATTTACTAACCATCGGTCAATAAATTTGTAGACTCGTCACAGGATTAACAAGGAACGATTGTTTGGTGTTTATTCGTGAAAAAAACAGAAGGAAAATGGTCGGAGCAACCGCCAAAACTAAAAGTCTATTTTTTTCGGAACTGTCTGCTCCTTGCGGCCGTGTGAGGATGAGGACGGCCCCCTCCCCCCGCTCCCAACCACTGCATCTCTGTGCCCGTGCGACGACGACGTCCGACGGGACGAATAGTCCATTTCTATTTTTTCCGGTGTGCTGTGCCCGGCGGTGCGATACCGGAAGTAGTTTGACCCAGTTGCCCTTCAACGGTCCCGCCTAACGCTCCGAATGGCTCTCCTTGACTTGTCTCATGGTGCTGGACGTGGGTGGAATGGGGCGCAGGGGGTCGGTAGCGGCGACGTCCTCCTCCCAATGCTTGATGGCTTGGTCCTGTGCTCGGTGCGTCGTGGATCCCGTGTCAAGAAACAAAAGTGGAAACATGCCGAGAAGCAAGCCCACTGCGAGACCAATGGTGCCGCCGAAATGACTCGCCCAGTACAAACTAGGGTGCTTCATCTGTGCCGGCGTTAAGGCGGGAGGGGTCAAACCTAACCGCGTGACGACGAAGCGTTCCGTGATGCCGTGAAACTGCATGCCGATCGCTCCCGAAAAGACGGCGCCACACGCCGCGGCGCCCATGACGCTGAGGCCGTACGCGGCGCCAATGGTGGCATCCACGCGATCGCCCGCGAGAAGCATCAGAGAATTGTCCAAGAAACCAAAAGCGGTGAATGGCACGCCGGCAAATATGAAAATGCGCCACAAGTCAAACCATGATACCTCTCTCCGGGACTCCGCCGCACGCCGCACCCATTTCAAGAAATCTTCCTTCCCGATGACATCGTCTTTATCGGCATCCGCGTCTCGGAGTTGCCGGTCCAACATAGCGTTATCGATGGCGGTGGTGGAGGCCGCGAAGTTCGTGTAGTGTGGGGAGTCTTCAGGCAAAGGCGCGCCGCTCAACGGACAGCAACCGCCGCCCGATGATGGACTCGGGTTTGCCACGTTTGTGGAACCCGCCGCCGCGCCGTTTTCGCTCCGCAGTCTGGATATCCGTTCCAACTCGCGACCGTCAGACCGAGGGGTTGCTGCTGCTGTCCGGGAAGAAGGAGGAGCTGTTCCCGCTGCCCTTGGTGGTTGTGGTGGCCGCCCGTACCATTCCATCGATCCCGCGGACACAATGGAACGCATCCTGACGTCGAGGGGCAGCGCTAGCAGAAAGTAAAGTCGATGGTCACCGCTCTGCGAGATGAACGCGGCGATTTTTCGCGCCTCCTGCAACTTGACGGTGGACGAGCACGGTTCAGGCGTAAGGGGTGCGGCGGACTTCTTTTCCGCGGCGCCTTCGACAGGACGCATCTGTTGGGGGACGCGCGGCGATGATGCCTCCGATGAAATGTTCGCGCTCCCACGGTGGCTGGCGACGACCATACCAACCCATGACAACGCGCTGCTGGATGCATTCACGTCGATGCGATGATGCGCGCCAGGAAGCCGCCACGACGTTGCTGCGGGTCGACGTGGACGTGTCATCCTGACTGCCGAGCAACAAGCACTACGAGAGCAACAAAACGCTTCTCCTCCTCCGCCGCGGGCGGCACAACAGCACGGCACGAGCACGGCGCTCGTCGCTGACGACAATCTCCGCAGATGTGCGATACCCTCCGGAAAGCTACAAGTCAACGGTGTCGAAGAAGGACGTCGCGGCGCACTAAAAGACGATGAGACGGCGCAATGTGCAAGCGACAACGCAATTCGTGTGACCGCGAGCAAGACGGTCGGCGGGGACCGTCTCAGTACCCGCATTTCGCCCACAAAGCAAACCAGCGGGCAGCGCAACTATGCTTGTGTGCGCGCGTGCGTGACTCGACGAGCGAGAGAAAGAGCGAAAGGGGCGTGCGCCAACATACCAACCCGTCGAACAAATACGTACTAATTTTTCCTTGCAAGATCAATTGACACGCACCCAATAATTTTTTTGCTGATTCGTGTGTGTCCGTTATCTCGTTCGAAGGGGGTTCTCGTCCGTTGCGCCGTCCTATGCCGACGCACGTGCGTGTGACGCATTGGCGTACTGTGCCAGTAGGCGGTCCTCCGCGCAGGGTCGCGGCGCTCGGTCCGCCTCGTTCGTGGCCATCAAGTCCGCTTGTAGCCACAGCGGATATGACGTCGGATAGGGACCATGTAGCATTTCAACGTACGGCCGATAGCACATGCCGCCAAGGTCAACCAGGCCACGCGAAACTGAACCGGCGGGTGGCAACTGGAGCGCCGCACGAACATCCAGGCCGGGTAGGCGTCCGAGTCGCACGATTTGATACACTGAGTATGCGGTCGGCGGTGTTGGTGAGGAGCTGGCATCGGCATCGACAAAGCACGCCGGCGGGGGTAGCTGAGGTTCGACACCCACCCAACCGTTCGCGTCGTCAATGTACAGTTCCACACGCGAATGCTGCCAGTAGCGCGCATGCACCGCGGGAACGCCATGGAGGCGCATCGCGCCAATGAACAGGTTGCAATAACCGGTGCAATGCGTCCTTCGGCCGTGCTGCAATGCGGTGACCGTGGAGAAAGGTGCCCGACAAAAGGCGTCGCAGGTCGCAGGGGACAAGTCGTAAGTGATCGTTCGGACAAGGTGTGCGACGGTGCGCGTGGCGAATTGGAGCGTCGATTCGTTGGTTCGGTCAAAGGAAAGGAGGTTGCCCTCCTTCATCCACGCGACGAAGAGAGGATCGTCGATGCCGAAGTACGGTTCCCAAACGGACGCTTCCGAAAACGGTGGGGGCCGGGGCTGAGAGGGAAACAACAGCCGCCCGGGCGCCACGGACCGTCCATTCGGGGCCGCCACGATCATGCGCGGCAGGTTCACGTACAGCGTCTCGATGTGCACTTCGCAAGGTCCCTCGGCCCGAATACACCAAACACGGGTGCTCCCAACGACACCCGCCGGCGTCGCCAGCTCAACAATCGTTGCGTCATGTGAAGTGACCGTGGGGGAGCTCGCCGCATTCGTCACACCTGGAGGTGACGGTGGTAACGGACGACGACACGTCACCCGGTATCGCAGCACGTGTTGAGCGTGAAACCCGGACGGTGGCAGTGGCCATGCCACCATCGCGTCTTGCCCATCGGCGAACCGCGCGACCCATTTTTCCTGATGAAACGATGCACGGGATAGATCACAGACGATCTGTAAATGGAGATGATGACGACCCTCCTCACCTCCGGCGCCAGAGGCCGCCACGGGCCAGAATGCCAGGGAATCAGCTTCCGTTACGGGTATGTCGCCGCTGCATTCGACACCATGGATGCAGCCATCAGGGGACACCGACGTCATCAGCGTCACTTCACGCTTGCGCTTTGTGTCCTCGGCGTTGCCAGTAAATACGTGCAGTAAATGGCATGTGATGCTCGCGCTCTGAGGATGTGGCTGGTGCGATACGATGCGGATTCGGAGGCACGGCTGCAGCCCTTTGAACAGATACTCTCGCACGCGCTCTTCGTTCCAAAAATGAGTCCGAAGGCTATCGGGAATCAGCGAAAAAAACTTGTCGAATTGTCCCTCTTGGAGGAGACCAACGACCCAGTCGAGCCAGGCCGGATCCTGCGGCCGAGGCTTTGACCGATCGAACGGGAACCCGGGAGGGTCATCGGCTTCCGTTACGGGTATGTCCCCGCTGCATTCCGCACCATGAATGTGGCCATCACGCGGCACCGACGTCATCAGCGTCACAATGCGTTTGCGTTTTGTTTCCTCGGAGCTGCCGATAAAAACGTGCACTAAATGGCAAGTGATACTCGCGCTCTGAGGATGTGGCCGGTGCGATACGATGCGGATTCGGAGGCACGGCTGCAGCCCTTTGACTAAATGTTCCCGCACGCGCTCTTCGTTCCAAAAATGGGTTCGAAGGCTATCGGGAATCAGCGGAAAAAACCTGTCGAATTCTCCATCTCGAAGGAGACCAACGACCCAGTCGACCCAGGCTGGATCCCCAATCGCCGGAGGCGGATTCGTCACGGTGGGATATTTCGTGGCGCCGGTGGCCACAGCCGGTGGGACCCGTGGGCGTGGCACAATGGGCGGCAACGACGAAGCTTTTATGACACGCGCGCGAAGATCTGTCAGCGTCGCGACGCCAAACCCCGCGAGGGACGCGAAGAAAGCGTCTTGTTGCACGAAAAACGTTTTCCATAATAGCGTCAGCCTCGGCGCGTCAAATTGACCGGCCGGCGACAATAGGCGCCCCACGGCACGAATCAAAAACGTCGGCGTCAATGCCTTGGTCCCTGGTTCCACCCCAAACTCGGTCAGGACGGCAAGTGCCGCGAGTGAGCCGGGCCCTCCTTGGTCGCTCGCGGTCGCCGACAACGATGGTAAGTCCAAGGCGGCGAACGCTACCTCCAATCGCCGTTGCAGCGCCTCAGTGGGAAACCACAATGGAACCACAACGTCATCGGCGTCCACCCCGCGGCTAGCACAAAGTGGAGGGGGTTGGGGAGCTGACACGGCGTGCGACGAGGGCGACGACAGCATCGACACGGCTATAACATGCACACACGCAACCACGTGATGAACGGTGTCGTAACGATGCTGCGGCTCGGCGGCGGCGGCGGCGGCGGATGGCGGCGGCATTATGTCGCTGGAAACCAGAGATTAGCGATGCGTAAAATCAGCACTTACGACTATGAACGAATCCACCCTAAGGCGACGGGGTGCAGGAAGCCCAAAACGCACACGTCCCGAAGGAAGGAAGCGGCAGCGCATCACTCATTCGCATACTCATTTCTGTCTCGGTCTCTCTCTCTCTCTCTCTCTCGCTCTCTCTCTCGCTTTCTCTCTCGCGTTGCGTAATGGAGAATCGAACGAGAAAATTTCAGTTACTTTTTTTTTCAGGGGTTCCACTCAAACTATCGGGCGTGCGGAAGAGTGCATGTTTGATCGACCACGCCGGGTGGCCATCCTCGCCGCTGCCACGACCGCACCCATGCCTAAGACGACCAAGACACTCCCCACTCCAAGAAAAGGGGCCGCGGCTACCAAGGCGCTCTGCACCGGGGTGGAGCCCGGATGATCCACGAAGACCACAAATTCCGGTTCCGACAAGAAACTTTGTAGGATGACGCGCTGCTTGCTGTTGCCCGTCGTAGTTTTGCGAACGATTTGCGTGTACACGGATGCTCCAATGACTTCCTGCTGCTCAAGACGACGGTCGCCGTATGGAGTCACGTCGTAGAGCCTCAGACGAACGTCGATCGCGAAGGGACGGCCCAATTGGAGCGTTCGCCTCACATCGGCTCCCGACACGTTCGCGTAGGGCCTAATGACGCCTGGGTCGCCATGATGGCACTTCACCATCAACAACACGTCGTCCACACCGTCGAGCAGATCGATCATCGTCGCGACGTTGGGCCAGCCCGTCGAAGGTGGTGGGGCATCGGACGCCACTGAATCTGTGGGAACGCCCCCGAACGTCGCGGCCACGTCCCATTCAACATCGAGCCACATCCATTCAGCGTTCCAGATGGGGGACGAAGACGACGAAGCGTTGGCGTTGTTATCGCTAAGTGTGGCCTCAGGTTGCCGCGGAAAGACAAGTGGCGTCGGCGGCAGAAGCAGGGCGCTCGACGGCCGTATCGTCAACGTGGTGTCGATCCCAATGTATTCACCGGAACTGCTGGTCGACGCGTCTCCCCCCGCCGAGGATGGTGACGACGAGTCGCCAGCGGATTCGCCCAATTTCTCCTGCCGCTCTTCGGCTCGAAAGCGTCTTTCGCCGCGTCGTCGGGCGTCATGGCGGCTGCCACCGCTGTCGTCACCGGCTGACGACAACGATGCTCCATCACCGTCATCGTTTTGACTCTCGTCGGCGGAGGCGACGTCGACGAAGAACGTGGCGGAGAACAAAAAGTCTTCCTCACTGCGTCGCAACGGCGACGGTTGAAGTCGGTCAGGAAGCGACACACTCAACTGCCAGCGAGCCGCCGTGTCGACAGGGTAACCATTTTCGAAGTTGGGAACGTACGCGGCGAGGAACACCTGGAACAACGCAGGATCTGAAGTTGTGCTTTCAGGCCCAACTGGCGACATGGGCGAAGGGCCGTAGCCTTGCCAACGGCGGGACACATTGAATTCCAACGTGCAATTAACGACGGCACCGGGCTGCACATAAGCGGACGCGGTCGACAGCGCGACGGACTTTTCCTGCGTCACTTTCGCCGCGGTCGGAGAGCCACGGGCACCGCCAATTGTAAATGGTCCCACCGAAGCGTTTGACGAAGCTGCCTCCGCGCAGTTCAACGCGGTCGTTTCCGGCCTGACCGCGTACGCCCCTCCGAACTCCGTCGCACCCGTTTCGTCCACGATCATGGCGTTGATAACGAAAACGTGCGGGGCTACGGGAATGTCACGGCGCCGATTGCCAGCAGCGACGCCTTTCGTCGCCGCCTGCTGCGACGCGAATGCCGCACGCTTGCCGTGAACCAGTTCATTAATTAAATGTCTTTCCATGTCAACGAATTCGACGATCTCGGCGATGTTGTCTTTGATGATGCCACTGTGCGTCGAGTCCACTTTGCGTAAGAGCAAGTTGGGCGACGCCGTGATGACCGTACTTTGAGATGAGAAGCCAGGCACCGTGCCATCGCCGTCGCCCCAATGCGCGTCGTGCTCGGAAATAACCGCCCCATCGGGAAACGCCGGCGTCAAATCATGGTGCGCCGGGTGGTGCACCGAGAAGCGCGTAATGGTCCGCTTCGTGGTCCCCGCGATGGCCATGACGGGGATGACCATCTTCCCTGTCTGAGGATCGTCGACGATGGAGGTCCATGGCGCGAACTGATACGTCTGGCCCAAATGATTCTTACAGACGCCACGGAGGCAAGGCTGCTGATTGAGGGCTTTTAAGAAGCAATTTTCTTGCTCAAGGAGCTGGCCGTTCTCCAGAAACGTCGGATACGTCGGGAACAAGTGAAAAACGCTGTGCATGTGATCCTTCGTGGCGCGGAACAGCTTCTTGTGGTCGCACTTCTTCGTATATCCCAGGGCCGGGATGATCGTTTCACAGTAGCCTTCTTCGTCGGCCAAGCGGTCCTGCAGGAGATAGTCCGCCACCATCGTGTAGATCATCGCGTTTGTGCCGGATTTGCCCATCTTGTCCGCCAACACGGCGGCTCCGTTGGCGATAAGATACGTCGCGGGACCTCCTTCTTGCGGAGTGCCTAGGAACACCACGCGGTCAATGTCGCGCAGGTAGCGGCTTCCTTGCATGTATGCCCGCGCCACGAGGCCGCCCATGCTGTGCGCGACGATGATGACCTTCGTTGGCGAGACATTGACTGTTTTTCCCTTTGCATCGACGACCTTCTTGCACGGCGGGGACATGAGCTTGGCCCGGTAAATGGCCACCTCGAGATAATAATGCGCAATGTCGGGAACGCCCATCGACCAGTCATATGGCACGAACGCCACGTAGTGACCCTTTTCTTCCAGTTCTTCCTTCAACGAATTCCAACCGACGATGCCGAATGGGTTGGTCATGATCAGGTCGGTGGGGTCCGCCTTGACCCGACGAGGGAGCCGAGGGTAGATGTAGCCCTTGAGCTTGTCCACGGTGGAGCCCAAGATGCCCGGCACGAGTAACACGGGTAGCGGAGGGCACTTGAGCGTGCCAACCGGCGGCGGGGTAGAAGGAACGGGGTGATCGCCGACCTCCATGCCACGAAATACGTCATGTTGCTGCATCTCTTGGCGGGTCGAAGTCGATTCATAGGAGAAGGATGATGTAGCCGTCGACAGTCCGATGTTTACCTCGACGCCTTCGACGACGCGGTCGGCGGAGGCGATGACTGGGAGGTTGGGTTCGCCGTCGACCAAGACGTAGGACGATGCTGCGGTAGGGATTAGGCCCCCCATCGTCCGGTTGTACTGCCGGAGTTGAATTTCATATTGGCCGGCGGGAAAGTTGCCCTTTGAAATGCGGCCGACAAATCGGTTGGCACCGTCCGACGGTGGAGGCGTCAACACGGGATCACCGTCCACGGGAACCCCATCGACGAGAAACGCAAACGACGCTCGCGCCGAAACCGGCGGTCCATGAGTCGTATCTCCCAAGGACGAGATGTTCAACGCGGCGACTACGACGCCTGGCACGCGAATAAGCTCAAGTGATAAAACTTCACCGAAAAAATCCCCATCCTGACCCGCCGAGGCGATGCGGATCTCACCTTCAAGTCCCAATGCCTGTGGCGGGCCGCTGTTTCCTCTTCCATCGGCACCGACGACTGGGGGCACGATGTTGACGACCTCATTGCCACGTGCGCCATCTTGGCGAAACCACCATCGTGTCGAATGCGTTCCGCACGACAGGTAAACGCGGAAATCGACGCCCAATGCGACCGGCAGCACAACATAGCCGGCGGCCTGCTCCTCTGCCGTGACCAACCTGGAAGGCCATCGGTGAGGGAACACGGCACCGAAGTTACTGGACAGCACATATGGCTCACCCGACGACGCGTTCAAGCAAGGATCGGCCGCATCCGCGTCCGGCCACAACAAGCTTAGATTACTCGGCATCGCTGGCCATCGTGGACTACTCGTTCCCAGCGTGATATTGATCGTCTTGAAGACGACGTCCTCCTTCCCGGCGACGTCGGCGGCAAGAATAACAAGGAGGCTAACAAACACCACCACTGCACTGATCTTGAGACACATTTTCTGCAGTGCGTTTGTTTCCGATGGCCCTGAAACGACGGAATGCGCTGGGCAGCAGCGAATGAATGCGCTGCGGCCGCCGCAGTTACGATTTTCGAAATGGTTATAGAAACAGAGGTGTGATGTTGTTTCCTGGGTGTGTGTGGGTGGGGGGCACGCGATTGCACGTTTGGTTTCGTCGCGCATGAACGTGACAAACCGTGACGGAAAGGGCCACGCCCAATGTTTCCACACTTGTCCATATCCACCCCATCTTGGCCCCCCAAGACCCAGACGGAAATGGAACACTCAGAAGGGGGTGCAAATACTTCAAGACATACGTTAGCTCACGAGAAAGAAGGAAGAAAAGAGGACAGCCCGGTTCTCGAGGCGGTTACGTTCCGAACACATAAACAGTGATAGGGGAGGAAACATAACGTGGCGAGGAGAACAGACCACCCGCACCGACAAGCGATTGTGATGGGAAAAGGAATAGGGCTCTCTCTTGCAGGGGTCACGACGACGACAACGAGCTCCCTTCACCAGAGAACGAGGTCCTCTCTTGAAGGGGCCAGAATAGAATTGCCGACCGACAGCGATTGGCCTAGTGCAATTCTCACACACACCCTTACTTTCGCTCCAGGGACAGCGGCGTGTATTCGGCAGCGCGTTCCTGCTCTTGCCCTCGCTTTCGTACAAACCACACGGTTGCCACCACGGCACCGATCACAACGATCCCGGCCCCCACCGAAAGGTACGGCGCGGCTCCTCGAAGGGCACCTTGCTGGACGGATGGCCCGCTCGGCGACGCAGAAGAATAGAAGGATACGTATGTCTCAGTCGCCGATAGATAGCTTCGCTGTCCAGTCACGGGACCCGAGGGCGGCCCCGTTGGCTGCCACACGACTTGTAAGTAAACTGCGGCTCCCCTGGCGCTCGGCGGGTCCGCGACGGACTCATTTCCCGCCGCGGGTGACGTTGTGGTGGCGTTCAAAACGGAAATGACGCGCAACGAGGCCGGCTTGAGGAGCGCCGTCTGCTGTAAAATCGAACTCTTCATCTCCGCGCCCGTGACATTGGCAATCGCCTCGATGTAATTCGGATCATCCGTGCGTGTGTATGCATAGGCGACGATCGTTTGCACGGTGTCGAAGGCTGCAGCGAAGGCCGCTTGTCCGCCATCGTGGTCGAGAGCCTTCTGAGCGTAAGGGGTGCCGAAGTCAATGGTCACAGCCATCTCCTTACCGCCGAGCGGTAGCTCAGTGAAGACATCATCACCACCGTTCCAGCTGGGACCCCATACGCATGGCGCTGGTGGGATCATGAGTGCGCTCGTCGCCGCGATGCTCAACGAACCGATGTTCTCACCACCGGGTCGGCTGTTGTCTTGACTTGAAGAGCCCTCGGTGGCGTCCGTGGAGGCCACGAGGTCGAATGAAACCGTGGAGAGGAATGGGGCACCCGGCTCCGTGGCTTCCACGACGTAGCGCCACGAGGTGGCCTCATACACCGGCTCACCGTCGACGAAGCTAGGCAGGTACGCCGACACAAAGGTCGTGAAGGAGCTCGCCGGGGCGAACGCGGTCGCGGTGCTCATGTGCCCCGTGGTCAAGTTGCAGCGCACCGTGGAACCAGCCTCGATAGACGCGGCGGTGGCAGTTAGCGACACGCTAGTTGACGTCACGATGTTGGAGGTGGACGAGAAAGGACCGACGGTGCTGCCGCTGCCGGTCGTGGCTCCGCAGATCAGCGAGGAGGTCTCCGGAACCACGATGACGGAGGGGGCGCTTTCGGTGGCGATGACGACCGTTACGGAAAGGGGATGCGGCACACTACTAACCTTCAATGGGACCGTTGGCGCAGCGGGGGCCCTGGGGGCGGCCCGTTCGACTCCCCGCACGCTTCGGACGGTGCTGGTAATGTATTCCACGATTTCGTCGATGGCGTTTTTGATGATGCTGGCGTGCCCGGAGTCGATCTCCCTGACGGTCGTGTCGTTGTTGACGATGACTCCCAGGGCCGAAAAGGTGGGCACCGAGCCGTCCCCTTCTCCAAAGGTTGCCCCCGACGCAGACGTCACGGCGCCATCTGGGAAGGCAGGGGCGACCCCGGCCACTGTAGCGTCGGTCGTTTCAAAACGCACGATGGTATCCCTTGTCGTGCCGGCGATGATCATGACATTCACGACTGGTTCCGTCATCGCGGTCGTATTGTCTCCTCCCGTCACGATGTTGAACCAAGGCGTGAATGAGTACGGCACACCATTGCCATTGACGCAAGGGGGGCTGAAACACGCCTCGCCGTTGAGTGCCTTTAGAAATTGATTCTCCTGGCGTCGCAATGGTCCTGTCGAAGTGAAATTGTCGTACGTCGGCAACAGTTGATAGAGGCTCTTCATATTCCCAACGGCCGCCAAGTACAACTTCGTGTCATTACACCTCTTCGCGGACCACAGAAGGATGTTAATGGCCTCACAGTAGCCCTCTTCGTCGCCGACGCGGTCCTTCAGCAGATAATCGGCCACGACCGTGTAAAGAAGCGGCACGGACTGCTTTGTGGTCTCGTCCGCCAGCTGCGCTGCGCCGTTGGCCATCAAGTAGGTGCCCGCGCCGCCAAGGTGGGGTGTGCCGAGGAAAATGACGGTGGCCACGTCGCCGCGATAACGGCTTCCTTGCATGTATGCCCGCGTCACGAGGCCGCCCATGCTGTGAGCAACAATGATGACCTTGCAGCTACTGTTAGCGCCTCCCGTCGAGGGGTCACATCCCGTCATACTCAGGGCTTCGTCGATAGCGGGCTCAAGGTACATCTGAGCTACCGTCGATATCGACAACGACCAGTCGTAGGGAGCCAATTGCACATAGTGTCCGAGTGCTTCGAGTTCCGTCTTTAAAGAGTTCCAACCGACCAAGCCGAACGGATTGGTAAGTTCGAAGGCGCCCGTGTCGGCGGCCGGCTGCGGTGGCAAGCGTGGAAATAGCATGCCCTTGAGGCCCTCCACCGTGGACCCCATGATTCCCGGCACCAAGATGACAGGCGGAAAGCACTGCGTTGCTGACGAGCTGCTCTCCTCGCCGCCACCGACCACTGTTGCCGGCGCATCATTGGCTACGAATCCCCGGGAGCGGCTCTTTGCGGAGACTGATTGTTTCCTTTTCGAGGCAACGAGACCGACGTTGACGACGGCGTGATCACTGACGCGCTTTTGAGCGAGGTACACGTCCAACGGCGGGCCGATCTGACCGATCACGTACGGCTCGGACGAGGAGGGCGGGGGCGACACGCTGACGGTCACTTGCAAGACGTAATTACCCGCGGGGAGTGGGTCGCTGACGGGAATGACGACGCTGTGGGGTTGGCTGCTGTCAAAGTACGTTGCTGGCGAGAGCGCAGACTGAATGAACAGAAACGGGAAACCTGTTTGGAACCACGCCGTACTCGTTTTATTGTCCGAGAGGACCGTCTTCGCGAGGACTTTCAGCGACGGTTGACTGCCTTTGACCGCCACTCGACGGGATAGAGAAAGGGTCATTTTGGCCTCAGTCACCCCGGCGGGCAGCGGAAGGCCACGGAGGACGCCGGCCACGCCCACGGCAGACGGGATGGCTCTATCACGGGCCAATCCTCGCACGTCGATCACCTCCGTTTCGTCGAAGAAGTAAACGCGGCCCGTAGAGTAACCACAGGAAAAATAGACGCGGAAGTCAATGCCTGAAGTTTGGGGAATCACAGTGACTTCACTCGGATCACGTTTGCCTGCCGCAAGGGTGAAGTGACTAGGCACGATGGTCCCGAAGTTAGAGGTGACGCGAACTTCTGCGCGGCCGCTGCGACAAGGATCGCCCACTGGGGCATCCGGCCACAGTTCGCTTCTCGGCCTCATCTTCACTGTGTAGGGACTGTTGGCCGTCAGCGCGTCAGACGCCACGGCCTGAGTGGTCATCGGTGGCTGCGGTTCCGGGGCGGGGGGCTTCGCGTTGCGCGACGTTGGCTGTGCCGTCACGAAGAAATACGATGGCATGGTCGTCGTGGTGCTCCGAAGGGCCGTGGCCGCCACAAGCGCAGCGAGGACAAACAGACCACGGCAAACGATCATGGGGAAATAGTAAGAAAAGAAGAAATAGTGGGGATTCAATGCAATGTTACGAGCGTGAGTCTTTGTTGTGTTATGAATTCACATCCTGTCACGAAAATCCAGTGCTAGTAATACTTCAAGTGTAGGTTCCTTGACATGGCCGCCGCTTTCACATCAACCCACCGTTTGCTGTTAGGGTCCGCACATCGACTTGCGCGGGGGTGTCAAAATCCTCAAACTGCTGTCCTGGGTGAAGGAACTGTTTCGCTCTGCACTACTCACGGCGGGCGTACCTACATGGGGGGAGAGGCGAATCAACCGTAGGCGGCTCGACGTGGGGCCAAAAAACGGTCCGCTCGTGTAGGGCCAAATCGCGAATCCAGAGGGTTAAAGGGCTCGTCGTACTGTTGCCCAAAACGGACAGAACCGCCCGTTTACCTCGTAGGGGATGTCGTTGTTTGAACATTTCCGAGAATCTTGACCGCCATTGCTTCGCTTTCCGCGAGCGTGTAGACGCGAATGACGCCGTTCACATCGCCACAGTACAGCCGCGCGAACCGCGGGTCATCGTCGGAAAATGGATTCTTGCTGGGCCCTCCCCCGGTCGGTGACGCCTCGCCGCCTCCCGCAAGGGACCGATTCGTTGGCATTTGCGAGCGGCGCCGTTCTGCCATCACGGCGGCAGCGGCAAGTTTGTGCCGCAGCGCGCGGCCTGTTCCGATGACTAACGCCTCCGCGAGACAGCTACGAATCACGACGGAGGCGGGCGACACCAAGCGACCGCAGCGGATCGTCCCGTCATGCGACGAGCTGATGATGAATCGCTCCTTTTCGCCGACATGGGCCGCGACGCAGCGGACCGACTTTTTATGCCCTTTGATGGTCCGGACGCACGCCCCGGTACTCACGGCCCAGGCGCAAACTAGACCGTCGTCACTGCCAGAATACAACACGTTGTGATTGGACAGAAACAGGCAGCGCACCGCGGCAACATGCGCTCGCGGGACGACACTACTGCCGTTCTGGTGCTGTTTGCCACTATTCTGATTAGTCTGTCCTTGTAGCGGGCGGGACGGAGCGCCGTCGGGCGGTGGTTGGGTGGACGGCATCATCGACGTGGTAGCGGCGGCCGTTCGTTTGGAAGCCTTTGGCCCGACGTCGTTGGAGGGAATGAAGTGGTGGCCTCGCGGGACGGCCACCGTGGCGGTGTTGAGCTCGCGAAGCACGAAGGCGCCAAGAATGTCCCACACTAAGATGCGTCCATCGTCGCAGCCGGTATATAGAGATTCTTCGGCGACTGCGAGGGACGTGAAGTCGGGGACGCCGGCGTGAACCCGATGGGTATGCCAGAGTCCCGTTGACGGCGGCGAGGCGTCGTCGAGATGGCTCGTGGTGTTGCTGCTGCCCCCCGTTCCTCTCGACGATGGAATCATATACTCTCGCACAACGGTCCCCGTCGCGATATGAACCGATACCACGCATTGCAACATCGCCGCGAAGATCAGCTCCGCCTTGAGCGCAGCGACCGCGATGATGGCCGCATAGCCAATGGTCACCTGATGTCGGACGAGGTACTCCGGCTCTGCCCTCATGATACCGGATGATGATTCGCTGCCGCTCCCGGTATCATCGCTGTTGTTTGACTCCGGTCGAAGTGGATTCCGGGGAGACGAGGACGTGGCACTCTCTTGAAACCTCGACGGCCGTCGCGAACTGCCGTCGGCCGACGACATGGTCGATGACGGGCGCGGCTTTTCCCAGAAGGTCAGTTTCCCTTCTTCTGACCCGGTGACGATGAAATACGACGGCACGGCGATCGCGGCGACGACACTGTTTGCCGCCGTCGTCAGCGGATCCACGGACGGTAGTACGTCGGTCGCGAACGCCATCGAGTTTCGTCTCATCAGCGTCGGGACCGGCGCCGAATCTCCGTCCGGTGCTGCGCCACCGGGTGCGTTGCTCGGCGTGTGTAAGTGCACGACCGGGACCAGCACCACGCAGTTCACCCACTCTCCGTGAGGCAAGACGGCCTTGACCGTACCGTCGTCCAAGTTCCACACAATGGCCGTCTCGTCCCAACTCACCGACACCAGGATGCCCTCATCTTCGTCAATGGCCAATGCCTTCACCACATCGCGGTGGCCATGCCAGGATGCCGGTTCCCCGCCGCTGGCCGACCCGCCAGCATGGCGACCGTCGACGTCGAAGCTGCTGCTCTTCCGCCGCGGCGAAAAGGCAACGGTGGGGGGCTGGAGCGACAGCCGCGACGGTGGCAGCAGCGACCGCAACAGGTCCAAAGTTCCGGGCTCTTCTGAGTATACTGGGAGCTCGTAGTCGAGAATGTCCTGTACTCGACGATCAGTGACCTGGATGCTCGCGCCGCTGCGTAGCTGGCCTTTGCGGTCCGGTTCAGGAGTCGGGTGTGTTGCGTGCAGTTGGGCTGCACTGCCAGCTGGGGATATTGGCACGGACGCTCCCGACAACGCGGAACCTGACGGGGGCACGCTCATGCCGGCAGCCGCAGCCCCCGATATCGACGACCGCCGTCGCACCGCCATGGCGGGAGAGGGCCCCAGAGACGAAGATGGCGGCGGCGGTGCGGAATTCGACGCAAATGGGGTCGCCGCGGTGACGGCATCCGTGGTGACCGAAGGACGCGTCGGGGCGGGTGATGCTTCCCGCGGTTTGGCCGCCCCTCCGGCTTGCAACTTGGACGGGTTCGCCTTGGACATATCGCCGAGAGCGGCAGCCGAAAACGCGAAACGGCAAGTGAATGCGAAGCACGCTAAAAAATACGACGACGACAACAACAGCACATGCGCCGATGCCCGCTTCTTGTCGTCAGCATCGAAGGCAGGCGTGACAATCTCAGCGCAAAACAAAAAGGTGAAGTCACCTTTTCGCCCTTCGTGGCTTCGCTTTGTTTTTCTTGCACTCGAAAAATCGGTTTCTGTCGTGCCATTGCCCTCAGCTGGATGCGTCACACACACACACACATACAATCGACGAGTAGAAGAGGAGCAGGCGTGGGAGCAGAGGGGCGTATCACTAATGGGGCGACGGTGCAAAAAGACGACAGAGGTGAAAAGAGAGATAATGTCTTTTCAAAGTTGTTTTTTTTGCAATGGGAAAAATGGGTGGGCCACCAAAAAGTAAAAAAAAAAACTTCGGGAGACGATGAGCAACCAGAATTGGGGCTCTCTATGCCGAGGCGGGAAAGCCTCATTCACCAACCTCCAAGCATCGGCTTCTCTGACCGCCTATGCGGCATTGGCTGGAGCCGCGGGTCGCTGCTGACCTGCAGCCGCGATCGAGCCGGCGGATGGCGTGCCCGGAGGCACCGCAGGGGATGGGGCCGGCTGGGCTACTTGGGGAGTACCGAGCGAGGCGATAAACGGGTGCTGAATCGCCTGAGCCACCGACATTCGCTTTGCCGGATCATAGACGATCAGTTTCGAAACAAAGTCGAAGAACGTTTCGTACGCGACCTGGTCGTGACCGGTTTGACCCTTCCTACGTCCGCCAGGTCCTCCCGACGTCACTCCTATCACGTTGGCCAGCGACCGTGTGTGTCGCGCTTCCGGTTTTAATTTGAGCTCATAGTACGACTGGCCATCACGATCCGAAATATCGAAAAAGTTCGCCACTTTCGACGAGCCGATTCCGGCCGCGATCATGTATTGCGGAAGCGGTCCGAGCAGACCTTCAAATCGCTGCAACTGACTGGCCTCCGTCCGGCCATCGAAGAGGGGCAGGCCGCAATGGAGTTCCACGAGCATGACACCAAGCGACCACCGATCGATCGCCGTACCGTACTCCAAGTGCAAAATAACCTCCGGCGCGCGATAAAAGCGCGACTGGATGTACTTGAAGTAGCGCCGCGTTTCGTAGCAAGCGCTGCCAAAGTCGATGACTCTGACGCCGGAGCGATTGTTGTGCTTCAGGAGAACATTCTCTGGCTTTAAGTCGCAGTGAATAATCGGCGGGTCCATGTTCTGGAGGCCCTGCAAGACTTGTAGTATTTGCCAAGCGAATTTCCTCGTCAGGTCTAACGACACGCCGTGAAAGTTGGTGCACTGTAGAAGCTGGTAAAGGTTGTACGAGTACAGCTCGAACGCAAGCACCAAGTGACCCTTCCAATCAAACGCCTTCAAAATCCGAGCCACGACGTCGTTGAGCGCCGGCGTCGAGTTCAGCTTCACGATGATGTCGATTTCTTGCTTGGCCTGGTTGCGGAAGCTCGTCCCGGATCGAGTGATCTTCAACGCGACGACTTCCTGACGCTTGGCATCGTAACAACGCGCGACGGTGCCAAAGGACCCCTTTCCTAAAACTTCCTGTACCGTGTAGCGGTGTAGGATTTCCTCCCCGACAAAAATGATGTAGTGCCCTTCGCGATCGTCAAAGCCGCTGTTGAATTTCGGATCCGGGCCTTCGAGCCGCTTCCGAAGAAAGTACTTTTCATTCACGGTCTTGTAGGTGGCGACGAGGTGCTTGCTCAGTAGAATGCAGGGTCGGGTGCTCGTGGGCGGCGGTGGGGGCAGGCCGTTGCCATCGACCAGCGGCGGCAGCGGTTGGGCCGGCGGGGCCGGTGGGTAGCTCTGGGACGCGCCACCGACTGGCGGAGGGACAGTGCCGCTGCCGCCCGGCTGACCCAATGCGGCCCCAGTCGTAGTGGAGGTCGTAGGTCCCGTTGTCCCAGCGACGAACGGCCGGGACGCGACGGGCGGAGCCGCAGTACCGGGTTGGTGTCCAGGTGGGTAATAAGCTGACGAAGCGGCGACCGGCGCAGCAACGCCAGCTGCGGTGGCGGCGGCGATTGGCGGGGCAGCGGGCGGAGCGGGGAGCCCAGCGTCAGCGGTGGCGGCGGCGGGCACCTGCGGCGGAGGCGGTGCTTCCGCCGTGCTTTCGGTTGTTGCTACGCTCATATGGATAAGCGGCAGGGAGCACGTGGCGGGGGGAGAGATGTGCAGCCGGCAGGCGTTCCTGTGAGAACTATGAACGATGACTGGGAGTGTAGGACCGCTAAGTGTATACTTTCTTCCAGTGAATTCGTGGGGTGAGCAATAAAATCGCGCGTTTCGGTGTTGTCACGCATCCCCACCAACACGTGCCCTTCGCTGACGGCAAACAGTGGGGAACGCTTGAAAATTCACAGAAAAACGACGAGTCACAGCCTCCAACAACGCACGAAGTGGCGCCTGCCTAGAAAGGCCCTCTCGACGGACATCCCGCAACGGGATGCCGGCGGCGGACGAATGCGGCGGAGTTCACAACAGATCGTATGCTTCTTTCGTCACAGTCGGCGGGCCGCCGCCCGACCGGCGGAAGGACCACCATGAATCTCCCCTGCCTGCGGGTTCCGCGGCTTCGTGCCGGGGATGTCGACCGCGGGGGAGGCCGGTGCTGGGCACCGTCGCAGCGTCCGTTTTCGCGAAGCGCGCCGGAGTGGCAGGAGGAAGGAGGGGATTGCCAAGAGGGGCGCCGACGACGGTGGGGCGGCCGTCGACCACGATGGCGTCATTGAGGCTGCGGCGTCGCAACCCGGCTGCCACCGATCGAGACTCCGCCACAGCGGCATCCGTTGCCACTCGCCGCTGACGATCCGTCGAGGTTCCAGCGGATGGGGAGAGACCTAGGCGCAAACCGGCCCGCATGGCCTTTGCGTCCGCATCATCCTCCTCTTCACTGCTATTTGGCGCGTCGTCGACGCGAGGACTGCGCGTTCGCCGACGTTCCCGACGATCGCGTCGTTGTCGCAATGCCCGTGATTGAGATAGCGTAGTAGTCGTACCGGCGTCGGCTGGCGGTTGGTTGCGGTCGGCGATTGATTGAGTGGTGAGGATCGGGAAAGAGAGCCCCAATGGTGGTGGTTCAACCGACGGCCTTCGACCGACGCCCCCTCGCTTACCCTTGCTTGACGCATGGTCAAGGTCAATGCGACGAGGGAGAGAGAGCGGGCCCTTTTCTTCATCGTTTTCGTGGCCGTCGCTGTCCTCTTCCCCCTCCTCCTCGCCAGAACAGCAGACGACCTGGATGGCGTCGCGCATTAGCAGCACGATGTCGATCACAGTCTTGACGCCCATCAAGTACATGGTGGCCACGACCAGCCACGCGGCGGTCGATTTCAGAGAGGAGTAGTCCGCGCGTTGAGCCGTGGCCGCGGTCATGACCACACTCGTGACGGACAATGCAGAGGAGGAGGTGTTTGTGCCGTCGTCCGCCGCCGCGGACGGTCCACTCGCTGCCTTGGGGGATAGCACCATGGATAGGAACAAGCAGATCGACGACGCGGCTTGAACGACGGCACCTATCGTGGAGAAGACCGTGTCGTAGATCGTCAAATAGGGCCGCAGCACGACGAGAAGGATCGCGTAGATGGAGAGGACAATGACAATGCCCATGGTGACCCCGTCGCACACGCCGTCATCGGGACGTACACTGCTCGCGGCCGCCATCCCAATAATGGTGAACATTTCGATCACCAGGAACCACTCACGGGTCTCTCGGTACACCATGAACAGCATGCCGTAGCGGCGCACGAAAAGGGGCTCCTTGGCCAACAGTTGGAGCTGCTGCGGCTGATGTTTCATGGACGTTGACGTCGACCGCGAGGTCCACGAACGGAGGGTTCCGTCGGATGCGACGGAGCGGTCATCGTCGTCCAGGTTGGACAGCAGGTCATCTTGACTGACGTCGCCGTCGAACAGCCTTCCATTTGCCCCTCTGCTGCGCCGACGACGCGACTCGTAGCGACGCCGCATCATCAATGAGGTCAACTCTTCCTGGTGGTCATCGACGAGGTCCTTTTTGAAGCCAATATCAAGACTGTCCCATTCCTTATCACCGTCGAAGAACACTTCCAGTGCTCGCTTCACGCTTCCCCACGCCGACTTGTCACTGTGATTCTGCGCCCGACGTTGGGCGCGCAGAGACTGCGGCCTATTCTCTCCAGCCGCAGCCTTGCTTCCTCGACTCTGACTGTGAGACCCGATGTCAGGAGGCGTGACGTCAATGTACCGCGTGTACGCCCGGAAATAGCAATTGAAGAATACCATCAAGATGATGATGAAAGCAAGCCACACCACGAGAATACAGCCACCCAAGATTTGCCATGGCACCCAATCCGCGTGCAAGGCGACCGTGAACGCTGCCGTCAAGGAGTCCTGCGCCAGGAACATAAACGGGATTAACGTCAACGCGGGGAACCGCACGGCGGCCATACCCCGTTCCAATGTGACGTGCTTCACCTGGCGCACAAAGTCGGCCGCCCCAAAATGCAGCACGATGAATCCGAACACGAGTGCGGGGTTCAACATCATCGCACCGATGTAGTACCGCGTGGGATCGTTGCCCACCGGAAGGCCGATGGGGTATTGCGTCCGTTCGAGCGGCTCGTCGTAGACGAAGCTGCACTCATCCAGCGCGAGGATGGCCATGCTGCGCGCGGCCTGTGCCGCGGACGCACCGTTCACGCTGACCGCGCCGCTCAGCGCGGAGGCGGCCACGGCCACGGTCGATGCACTCGCGACGACCTGCTTTGGAAGTGAGCTGCGGGGAGGAGCCTTGAAGACGACGGCGGCTGGGGTGACGTCGAAGCGAGATCGAGGGGTAATGGGATCCCACTCATCCATAGCGGTGGTGATCGCTGCCGTGGCGATGGGCGCTGTCGCCTTCGTCGTGGCCAAGTCTAATGCCGCCGCAAGGTGGTGCGCTCGTCGCTCACGGCGTGTTGCCGCTTTCACGACATCCACCGGCTTTCTCGTCGTCGTACGTCGTATGATTCCTAACCACACGAACTCATCGAGCGCGCTAAAGTACGAGGCATCGCGCTGCAGTTGAAGCACGAGGTGCGTTCGATTGATGTAGGCAAGGCTCTTGAGGGGCAACAGCGATGTTTTGCGCGCCTCAAACCCTCTCGATGGCTTAGAAGCGGCGGCCGTCGAGGATCTCCGTTCGATCACCCTGGAGTCCTTCAGTGCGGAGGGGAGCGCGTCGTACTGCGCGGCGCCCGGGACGGATTCGGACACGTTCGTCGTCGTAATGATCAGCCTGTCGTAAAAGCGGCGCAGAAATGGAAGGTGTGACGGATCGGATGCTAGGAGTTCCATTGTCGCGGGACCGATGTTCCACTGAGCGCCAAGGAGCTGTATCGTGATCACGCCGGTAAAGTCGGCCGTGAGCGCATCATCGTCGCCCCCTGATGCGACGACGGTCGCCGCAGAAGGTGTGGCAACGGGCGCCGTCCTCGTCGTCGTCGCGACCGTTGCGCCATCGTCAGCGGTCCCGTCGTTTTTGTTGCCGGAAATGAATGACTGCGGAACCGTTCCTGGAGAGATGACGGCCACGGGCTGAGGATGCACGGTCGCGGTAATGGACACGCTCACCGTGACGCCGCGGATCGAGCGGGAACGTGTGAGTGGGGAACTGCGAGTGGAGGATTCGGATAGGATTCGGGTGCGCGAAACACGGCGGTTGCGGGTCGCCGTCTTGGGCGGGGGAACCCACGCCAACGCCGTCGTCCTAGGCACCGCCGAAACGGGCGTTGCGGAGGAGGTGGTTGAGGTGCTCGCAGGTCCTTGAGTGGCATTCGGAGGCGACGCGGTCGAAGTCGCCGTGCCGGTGGTTGCCACGGTCACGGTGCTCGACGTCCAGGTGCCCCCTGGGGGTAAGGGCGTCGTCGACGTGACTGTTTCCGTGGTCACCGTTGAGGTCGTCGAAGGGGTCGCCGTGTCGCTGACTGTGGTCGTCGAAAAGCAGCTCGTCGGGGCCGACTGTGACGATACGTTCAGCATGTAGCTAAAGTTTCGCAGCGGATAGTTGCCGAAGGGGATCATGGTGGGGGGATCCTCCATCTCGCGGTACCACGGCCCGGCAGGGCTAGGCAGCGCGATCGTACGCAGCGCCGCCCGGATCGCCGTTGGCGGTGACGTGGTGTCGTCGAAGATCGTATCGATCACGTACACGCGTCGCGTGTGCGGCATCGGAATCAGCGGGACGAGGACGGCCGCGGTGATGATGCCTTCTAGTCTGCCTTCATCGAGTTCGCCGTCGGAAAATGTCGCGTTCCCAGCGGCAGTGCCTTGCTGCTGTTGCCAAAAGGACGCGGGGATGCCGTTCCGGCGCGGAATCACTTGCGCTCGGACAACACTGTGCCGTCGCGTGTCGATCTCTTTCAAGCCACCGGCGTCGAACAGCCACATGGTCAGTGCCTCAAACGGACTCCGGTGCCCCGCCGAGAAACCCCGCGGAGAGGAGAACATGCTCCTTCCATGATTGGAGGCTCCAAAGAGCGACGTCCTCGTGGGGCCTGGCAGGCACGACGAAAAACCAGAAATTTGAACGACCGTTCCGCTTCCGAGGGAAAACACAAACAAACGGTTCAGTGCGTCGGTCATGTAGAGTCGATAGCCGGTGACATTATCTTTCATGCCGTCGAAGAAGACTAGCGCAGTGATCGCGGCGGTTTCCGTGGAGGGGTCCTCGGGATCGGCGGGCCCAAGTCCGAGGCTCCGGCGATCGCAATCGTTGTAGAGAAGGGACGGCTTGGAACCCTGTGACACCTTGCCGCCGAGGTACGTGGCCACCGTACGGTATTTGGGATCGAACCCGACCCCACCCCCGCCGTCTTGTCCGATGAACAACGCCAACAAATACGAACCGTCCGCGATCCACAGCACATCCACGTAGTCTGAGACGACGTTGGGAACAACGGCTTGGGTAGGCGGCCAATTTGCTCCATACATAGCCAGAGGTAGCTTTTCGTACGCTCGACCGAGCGTCATCGCCGTGATACCTTGAAACCGAACGTTAGTTCCCCCGACACCGTTCAGCGTGCGGCTGTTCGTGGCGGGATTCCCCGACGTGGTGGATCCCGCGAAGACGTACGCCGGCGGCGGCGTGTCGGTGTCTCTCAGCTCGGGCTCGACCGTGGCGCCGTGCGTCACCCCAAGGGAACGGGCGAGGCGACGGCCGGCACCGGGAACCGCCAAAATGGCGCGATAGTTCACTTCATATCCAAAGAGAACGTCCAGTCTGGAAAACCACGTTGGAAACCTCATGGTCAACGGAGACGGGGTCGTCGCCGTCCACAGGGCAGGGTCGTGGATTAAATCGCCGAGGTCGTATAGCCTCGGCGAGGACGATACACCCGAAGGGTTCGCCGACGGCGGCGACGACACGACAGTGCCGTCCTCGGCGATGATTTGCCCGTTGCTGCCGGACGGGGTCAAGGTCGGGATACCAAAAAACCAGGGAAAGGTAATGAGTTGATGGGTGAGGTGCTCGACGTGGTGATGGGTGCTCGTGACCGCGAACACCATCGTTGGGAACCACGCCGAGTAAATGTCCGTCAGAGGCGACATGGCGGCCGGTGACATGATGGCGGGCTGGGCGTCACAAAGGACGATGGCGTAGGAACTCGGTTGAACGCGTGAAAAGGGCGCACCACCAAGCGATACGAGGGTCAAACCGTCAATGGAGCGAAACTGCGCCATGGGTTGTCTGGGCAGATACGTGGCCGCGGAGTTCAGAGTCCAGTCCTGAGCATCCTCGATACGACGTGGCAACGACCAGCGGTGGTAGAACAGTCGATGCGCGGCGACGCCTGCGTGAATCTGAGAAACCAACAAGGGCGCCGGAACCGGAGTGGTACTCCCAGTGGCAACGGGAGGACTGTCAGAATAGTGCTCCGCCATTCCCATCACGGGTGAAGCCGCTTGCAACTTGAGCGTGAAAATGCCATCCCGCGGCCAACTGCGATCTGACGTGAAACTCAGTTTCACCAAGCGTCTGCTCGTGGCGTCAATGGCGTAGTGATAGCCGTGAGGGGACGTGATCACGACCCCGCCCAGGCGCGCCCCCCCGAAGCCTCCGCGTAGGCCGTAAGGCACCGGAGACCAATACGACGCCCCGGTAAACGGGCAAGCGCTGCACGGCGACGCGGCGCTGCCACCGGCCGCAGCGATGGCGGCCGCGGGAAACACTGACGTATGATAGTGACTGACATTATCGAAGCACGACGCGTGACACATCCACTCGCCTTCGCCATTCGGTGACGCCGTTTGATTGCGCCAGGTGTCGACGCTTCGGATGCTACAGGCGTCGGTCACGTAAAGCGTCGCACCGTCCATCGTGACGGTCAAAAAGGATGGCAGGCGGAACGCGGCACTTTGAAAGTCCCCGTCCGCGTATTGGCGGACGAACGACGCCGCGGAGGGCGATTGCCGCCGACCAATCGTGGTCACGTACAGCAGCGTAGGCATCGCAAACCACAACGACTGCGCCTTCGCCTCCTGATTGGTGGTCGCCGAATGGTTTCGCATCGCAAACTGCAACCTTCGGATGACGGCGCTTCGCATCTCGATGACGTACAACGCACGCTGGATGGGGTCATAGACCATTCTTCCGGGGAATCGTAGCGTCGCGGATGAAGCGGGTCCATCCACGCTGTCGAGGTCATATCCAACGGCATTGGGCTCGATGCGAGAATTGAGCACCGTCGCCGGTTCGTTGCTACGCAGATCGAAACATAAGATGCGGTGGTTGAGCCGTTCGGAGACGTAGAGGAAGCCCTCGTTGATCGGATTGAGCGCCAAGCCGAAGGGAGCGTCCAAAAACGGCGGCTCCAGCCCACGCAAATTCATCAACCCGAAGCGCGTCCACGCCGCCACGCCAAGATCACGTTGCGCCACCATGGCGGCCACCATGACTTCCACGACAACGTGATGGCGTTCGATACTCATATAGAGAGTGTTGCGGGAGCGATGCACGACCATATCGGTGATCGGATGATGCCAATACGGTGCGGGGAGGAACCAATGCCCGCGGCTGGGAAGAAATAACACGTGCAACGAGGGTCCTTCCGCCACGAGAAGCACGGACGCGTTGCTACCAAAGACAAACGGCATCTGTGCCATCGGGCCCAGGGCGCTCGACGTTGGCGGCACGGACGACACGGTGCCCCCTCCTCCTGCGGCCGACATGGCGTCGCGCCAATGCGCCGTGAGCGTAACGTCCCGCCAATCAACCTGATCGTCAAAAATCGGTTGAGGAAATCGACCCCGGGGAAACTTGGGACTTGCGATGCTACCACTACTCGTAGTCGCCGCGGACGCCGAAGGGGTGCAAAACAGCGGTGCGGGGAGATCCGGTTCCAAAGTAGCGCTAAATGTTGTGTTGACCTCCTCCACCGGCGACGGCACCATCATCTCATTTGCGCCATTCCATTGCATCTGCCGGCAATCGGCACCTTCGCGTCGACCGAGCGTGAGTGGGGTCCAGGTGGTCTGCAGCCGGAGCAACGGAAGTGTGTCAATCCAGGAAAGACGCGGACGGGCCGGAGGGACTGCCTGTGGAACAATTCCCGTGACGTCCCGGTCGTCGAATACCGTGCGATTCGTCATCGCGAAGGAGTGTCCGAACGGGAATGCATTGCTGACATCGAAGCCACCTCTCGGAACGGACCGCAACACCATGGATTTGACTTCCGTGGTGGCAAACAGATAGGATCCGGCGGTCAGATAAAGGATTTCCGCATCTTCCCGCATCGCCAACGTGTAGTGGTTGAAAACACGGTTCGTCGAGAACAGCGTTGCGTCGGTGCGGAAGTAGTCATCGTTAAACATCGACGGGTCAAAGAGGACGCCGTCGCTCACGGTGACCATGTTCGTTCTGGTCAATTTTCCCGATTCGACGAATCGCACGCCGCAGCTGCTGGCCACGTACATGTTATCGAGCATGTCAAACGCAATGGAGTTAATATCAGAGGTCGCCGGGAACGGCTGCGGACCATCGGCGCACCAAGAGGTTGAAGACTGCCCGGGACAATCAGGAGGCATGGTTAACGACGACCCTGCCGGCGGCGTGGAAGGCCAAATCACGCGTAGGCCGCCCGATTGCAACGCCACACGATAGATGGAACATCGACTGGCCTGATAAAAAAATCCCCGGCGAATGTTCGACGAGCTACCAGGCAAAAACTGTCCCGTTCCCGGTGCACTCGGGGGGAACATCATCGCGGCGGCATTTCCCAACGTAAGGAATGCTCGACTCGCGGACACAGTGCGTAGCGTGGCATTTCCCAGCGCCGTGGGCCACAAGGTAAAGTCCACGTCGATTTGTGAGACACGGTCGACTTCTCCGACGATGGCTGATGCCCGACACGAAGATGGGTCCGTGAAGTTCGCCGCATTGAAAGCGCTCGTCGTGGGTGGCATCGTGATGGGAGAGATGGCGCCCTGGGGCGGCTGGGAGGAGTACCATACGGCAGCGCCGAAGATGCTTGCGCCTTGGGATATGGCGGTCGCCCACTCCACGGTCAGTAACGGCGATTCCGGCTGAACGGCGGTGCGACGTTGTGGACTCAACGCCCGGGCCGGACACGTGGCCGTGTTGGCCCAGGTTGCCGCTTTGCCAGAAGAGTCGCCACATTGGCTCGTATCCGTCAGCCGAGCATTGTGAGGGTCGCCAAACCCCGCCGCCGATTGGCGCCGGTCCCGGATGATGAATCCATCAACTTCGCTCCGACTGGAGAGTGTATGAACAGGACCCGCCGTGTGCGCGGTCGCATAGAACAAGCGCGTCATCGAAGCGTTCCAGACGCTGTAATACGGAACATCTATGCCCGCCTCGCCGGTAGACGCGAGAAGACCGCATCGGTAATCGCTGCGAAGATTTTGTACATATGTACCAGCCAGTGACACATTGATAACTTGCTGCTGGCTGCTGAGGGCATCGAAGAAAACAGTCACGACCTGCGCCGCGGCGGGAAACGGCCTGGCAGGATTGGGGACCCCAATCAGCGTAAGGTGAAAGGCAGGGGCATCGTGCGCGAAGGACGCCAGGGTCATTTGCGAGGCTCGGAACTCCTGGTTGGGGAGGACGCCGACGGCCCTACGCAGCCACGCGAGGTTCGTGTGCTCTCCCATGCCGCCACCGTAAAACTGATAGGCGAAGTAGCGGACGGTGGCCATGTCGGTGATGGCGGAGTTCCATCCTACGCACCATTGTGGAGGGCACGTATCCAGCGCCACTCCTTGCCGCTGCGGTGCGTTTAGCCCCACGGAATACGGCATCGTCGTCAGCGGCACGAACCCTTCGTTGATGTTGGAGAGCACTACCCGGTTCATCCACATCAGGCCGGAATTGATCAAGTTGGGAAGGTCGGCGCTAAAGTTCGTGGGATCAAATGTGGCGATCGACTTATAGAGCGACGAGGCGTTATTTGCACTCTGTCGCATGAGTAAATCCATGTGCGCGATAGACGGCGACCGCACGCCGTTGTTGTTGATGTCACCACACTGGGCGGTTGCCGCCACGGAGTTGACTTCCGTCTCCAGGGCGTCAACGCCGCCATTGGCAGCGGAGAAGGACGCCATTCGTTGCTGTTCCGCCAAAACGTACTGCTTGAGCGCGTCATGGGTCAGAGAGGCCGTCGCCGCGATGCGTTCGGCGTTGTAGTGTAAGGCGAGGTTCCAACCGTCCAGTAGGAAGGGCGTCCCAGTGAACTCCAGCGCGCCCTCAAGGTCGACCCCTGGGACCTGAGAAGAAAGAATCGACCCACCGCTGATCAGCTGCGAGAAGGCAACCGCCGCCGTTTGTTGCGCTTCGTTTTGCATGAACGCCGCCAGAGCGCTCCCCGCTGTCACGACGGCTGTAGCGGTCGCCGTCACCTGCGTGGACGTGTGCGTCACCGCGTTCAGCTTCGCATTGTTGCTGAGATCCAAGGCCATGACGTCCACCCGGTTCAGCACGCCACTGGCCGTTGTCAGCGCGGCACTGCCGTCGTAGAGATGCATACTGCCGCTGGCGAACAAACCCCCACCGCCGGCACCCGCCCAAGGTGCCTTGTTGGTGAACATCGTGTTGGCTGCGAAGCCAGGTGCATCGTACAGAGACGCAAAGTCCGCAGCGTCGGGAGACGTCGTGGGGGCGGTGGTGACGCAATAGTAAGGGGCCGCAACTTGAACCTTTCGAAGCACCTTGGTGCTTCCACTGTCGATAAAATAAAGCAACGGAACGGAGAGCGTGCGTTGCTGCAGCCGGCCGCCTCCATTGACACTGAGAGGGGCTGGAAAAGGGCGGCGCGGAGCGATCGATGGGCAGCTGCTGCCGTCCGGGGTCGCATCTAAGCAACCGTTGACGTCATATTTCCTTGACACATCGGGAACCGTGACAATCCGTCGCCCGAGCCGACCTCTCGTGGGCTGATAACCGACCAGGGCGAGACCGGAAATCTTCTTCGAGTCACTGGTGCCTCGTGGGCCGTCAACGACCGTTCCTGCAGCATTCAGCTTACCTACGATGGTGTACAGGCTTGATTTCCGAGGCGACCAGTGCCACGGAGCGAGCGGATTGCTGAGTCGCAGGGCGACCGCGGCCGACTCCGAGCTGGGAGCCCAGCACTCCAGTGTGAGAATACGAATTGCCCAATTGTCAACAAAGAACACAAAGGTCGCGAATAGAGACGTCGAAACCGACGTCGGGTCGTCCGTCGCGGTCGCCGCATCTGCGGTGACCGCCATGAGGTTGGTATTGGGGCTTGCCACCACCATGACCGCTAGCGCCCCGACTTGGCTCACTTGTCCGTTTCGAGCGTCGTTGGCGTTGTCGATCAACACGGCTTGCTCCGTGACGTCGAGCGCTTCCTCTTGAAACCGCGCGTCAACGTGGGGGGCCACGAGCGTACTGGGCGTCGGACAGTACTGCGGTGGACCGGCGTTGCTGCGGTTCACAAACGAAACATTCTTGGCGAACATGTGTCCGGCTGCGTTTGGGCAAACCGCGGTCCATGACGCCGTATCCGGGAACCACGGCACTCGCGAGCGTAGGTCGGCGTCGGTAAGAAACGGAGAGGAACCGGCGGCACCGCTAGGAGCCGATGTCCCCGCGCCTGTCGTCGTTCCCGTTATCGTGGGTTCATCTCCCGTGTAGCGCGGCACGCTAGGCAGCATAGTCTCGTACGACGTGCCGACACGGCTGCGGTCGAAGTCATTCACGTCGGCCGCGGTCACCACAGGAGATGTTTCGGGAAGGTGCCGCTCGCTGGGACAACGCTGCCAACTGATGAGCGAAAACGACCCTTTCGGTTGAGTCCCTTTCGCGCGCCTCCAGGAAATTATCATATTTGGAAAGATGGGTGCGAGTCCCGGCTGCAACAGCCAGTCGAGACCGCCGCGGCTTTGCATCCACGAGACAGCCGTTGGCCTAATCGCTGGGACGAAATAACCACTTTGGGAGAGAAAGACACGCCGAACATAAGGCTCCACGTCCACCAAGTCGACGGTCGACATGGAATCTGAATGCTCGGCAAACGTGATCATCCCAGATTGCGCTTGCGTCGCGGTTGCCGTGTGGCAGTAGTCATGACGAGACACGTTGTCTCGTTGTAGAAGGATGTCGCTGCTCGTCGGCCCGCCGCTGCCCGATGAATCGGCCGCGCAGTCCAAATGAGCGGCATCACCGCTAACGGACTCGATGGAAAATCGGCTCTCGACACCGAGGAACCCGGTCGTGTTGGCCTGCGCCCCGGTTGAAGCCCAGTCGCTCGGGCCACCGCTACGACCTGAAATCGACGCGAATCGCGTCGGGAGCTGCGGGTAACGCAGAATTCGTATGACTTCAATGTTCCCCGCGGCTTTCCCAGAAACAAAAAGAACCCCGTTTTCGAAAGTGGACCCTCCGGCGTGAAGAGCAAACTTCGTTATCACGAGCGAAACGTCGCTTGACAGGACCGCGCTTGCAGGGGGCGGAGGGGCTGCATTTCGGTTCACTTGATGCGCGGCCGTGGATGCAGTAGCGGACCGCAGCGGCCAAATGATCGCGCTGGGCTGAAAAGGGCGACTCGTGAGTACATCGGG